>Ga0209921_1000014_pt1 | contig 124774 bp, 118 predicted proteins | sample SalPonF2_C_D2_MG_FD_185730 | JGI IMG/M metagenome (GOLD analysis project Ga0209921, IMG submission 185730) | Salt pond soil microbial communities from South San Francisco under conditions of wetland restoration - Salt Pond MetaG SF2_C_D2_MG... ...
TTTGAAGACGCCGGGACGCCCCTCTTCGGGCGCCGCTATTTGAAATTGGCCGAAACCAGAACCTACCTGTTCGCGGCGCAAATGTCGAATCCGGCTGCGCCGGGGTTGCAGCGACTGACGGCGGCCGCTAATCTGAACACATAAACAACAGTTTGGATGTTCATGGATTTGTCCGCCGATGTCGTCGAGCCGCTGGCCGAGACATTTCACCTGCTCGGGGAGGCCAACCGCCTGCGGCTGGTGCTGGCCTGCCTGGAGGGGTCCGAAAACGTGCATACGCTCGCCGAACGTGCGGGAATCTCGGCTTCGCTCGCCAGTCACCACTTGAGACTCCTGCGCGCGAGCCGCATCCTGCGCCCGGAACGCCGCGGCCGCGAGGTCCGCTACGCGCTCGCGGACGAGCACGTGCGCGCGCTGGTGGAAAACATGGTGGTCCACCTCGGCGAAGACACGGGCGACGACACGGGGCGCCCGGCGCGATGAGCGAGCACCACCATCACGCGCCCGGGGGCCTGACCCGGCGCTACGCCATCGCGATCGGGCTCAACGTGGCCATCGTGGCCGGCGAGGCAATCGCGGCGTTCGCGGGCAACTCCATGGCGCTGCTCGCGGACGCCGGGCACAACCTCACCGACGTCCTCAGCCTCGTACTGGCGGGCGGCGCGGCCTGGCTGGCGAGCCGCCCGGGCGGCAACCAGCGCACCTACGGGTATCGACGCGCGACCATACTCGCCTCGCTAGCGAACGCGCTCATCCTGGTCGTGGTCTCGGTGGCGCTGGCCTGGGAGGGCCTCTCCCGGCTGTTGGAACCGCAGAGCGTGCACGAATCGATCGTGATCGCCGTCGCGGCGGTCGCGGTCATCGCGAACGCCGCAACCGCGGCGCTCTTCGTGCAGGGGCAAAAGCGCGACATCAACGTGCGGGCGGCATTCGTGCACATGGCCGCCGACGCGGCGCTGTCCCTGGGCGTGATCCTGGCGGGCATTGGCATCCTCTTCACCGGGTGGGAATGGCTGGACCCGGCGATGAGCCTCGTGATCGTGCTGGTCATCCTGTGGGGCACGTGGGGCTTGTTGCGCGACTCCTTCAATCTCTCGATGGACGCCGTCCCGCCCGGCATCGACCCCGATGCGGTGCGGGCCTATCTCCTCAGCCTCCCCGGCGTCACCGACGCCCATCATCTCCACGTCTGGGCCATGAGCACCACGGAGGTCGCATTGACCGCCCACCTGGTCAAACCCGACGGCGTACTCGACGACGCCCTGCTCTCGCGCACGGAACAGGAACTGCGCGAGCGCTTCGGCATCAACCACGCGGCGCTGCAGCTCGAACAGGGCGGACCGGAAAACCCCTGCGGCGCGTAGGGGGACGACGCCGGCTTCCCCTCCGGTGGGTGCCGGACGTCCCGGCCCCGCCCGCGCCGCATCGCCGGGACCCGGCCGGTCCGATTCGACCTGCTCGGCCCGCCCCGCCACTCCGCGATTACGCGCGATCCCGCAGGAATCGCACACCCCGAGCCTGGCGCGTGGCCCAACCGCTTGTAAACCTAAATGCGAATCGTTATTATTTGCGCGTCACATGTCCACCGACGCACCTAGGAGCCGCCGATGCGCCCAGGCCTCACCGCCCTGCTGCTCGCCGCCCTGACGGCATCCCCCGCGCTGGGCGCCTCCCCGCCGACCTACAGGCTCGCCATTCATGACCACGCCTTCGCGCCACCGTCGCTGACGATCCCGAGCGGCGTGCGCGTGAAGCTGCGCGTGACGAACGCGCGGCATCTCCCCTCGGAGTTCGAGAGCTTCGATCTCAACCGGGAGAAGGTTGTCCCGCCGGGCGCCACGGTCACCGTCTGGATCGGCCCCCTGGGCGCGGGCCAGTACAAGATCTTCGACGACTTCAATCCCGGGACCACCGGCGTGATCGTCGCCGCGAAGCCGGCGAAGGACGCGGCGCCATGATCACCAGCTTCATCATCGTATTCCGCGAGGTCCTCGAGGCCTCGCTCGTAGTGGGAATCGTCGCCGCCGCGGTGAAGGGGCTTCCGCACCGCGGGCGGTGGGTCGGTCTCGGCGTAGCCATCGGGGTCGCCGGCGCGGCCGCCGTGGCCGCCGGCATCGGCGAGATATCCCGCTTCGCCAACGGCTCCGGGCAGGAGATCTTCGACGCGGGCGTGCTGTTCGGCGCGGGCCTCATGCTGGCGTGGCACAACATCTGGATGGCCCAGCACGGCCGGGAAATGGCGACCCGGCTCAAGACCCTGGGCGGCGACGTAATCTCGGGGCGGGAATCGTTGTTCATGCTCGTCGGCGTCACGGCGCTGGCCGTGATGCGCGAAGGCTCGGAAGTCGCACTCTTTCTGTACGGCATCGCGGCCGGCGGGACGGGGGACGCGAGCCTGGCCGGCGGGAGCCTCATCGGACTCGCCGCGGGCATCGCCACCGGATTCGTGCTCTTTGCCGGCCTGTCGCGAATCCCCCTGAAACGCCTGTTCCAGGTCAGCGGCTGGAGCATCCTGTTCATCGCCGCGGGCATGATCGCGCGGGGTGCGCAATTCCTGGTGCAGGGCGGATTCCTGCCACCGCTCGTCGAGCGCGTGTGGAACAGCTCGTCGGTGATTTCCGGCAACGGACTCCTGGGACGCAGCCTGGGCGCACTCGTCGGCTATACGCCGACCCCGTCACTCCTGCAGATCCTGGTCTGGTCCGGCACCTTCGCAGCCATCGGAGCCCTGATGCTCGTGAAGAGCGGCCGGATGCGGATGCCGAAGCGGCGCGAGGCGGCCGCCGCCGTTACGATTCTCGCGGCCGCGGGCGCCTGGCTCGTCCCGCATGCGGCCCGCGCCGCCGACTACCAGGTTTATTCGCCCACGGTGGTCCGGGGCGAACAGGAAGTGGAAACCCGCGGCTTCACCAGCTGGGGCACCGGCCCCGACACCGGTGCGCAGAAGGGCGTCAAGTTCGCCTACGCCCGCGCCTTCACGAACTGGTGGGCGACGGAACTCTATGCCACGAGCGAGCAGGAATACGGCGAGACGTTGAAGCTGGAGGAGTTCGAGTGGGAGAACCGCTTCCAGCTCACGCCGCAGGGAAAGTACTGGGTGGACGTCGGCCTGCTCAACGAGAACGAAATCCCGCGCTTCGGAAACGATCCCTACGAAATCAAGGTCGGGCCCGTCTTCGAGAAGGACATCGGGCGTTTTTCCGCGCGCCTGAACCTGCTTGCCGCACACCAGTACGGCACCAACGCCCAGCCGGGCGTCGAACTCGAATACCGCGCCCGCCTGGAGTACCGCTGGCGCCGGCTCCTCTCCCCGATCGTCGAGGCATACGGCCAGCCGGTGGGACGCATCGGTAACTACGGGCACCCGCGCCATCAGGTGGGCCCCGGCGTGACCGGCCGGATCCGCGTCGGTGCGGGCCGGAGCCTGCGCTACGGCGTCGTCGCGTTGTTCGGCGCCAGCCACGCCGCCGCGGACGGCACGCTGGTGCTGCGGCTCGAGTACGAGTTTTATTGAAGTCGTGAACCACGCGGCCGCCCTGCCCCGCGGAATCGTTTCCAACCGGCTCGAGCGTTTCGCGTTCCGGCACCGGCGCTGGCTGCCGTGGATTCACGCGGCCATGTTCGTCGGCTTCCTGGCCCTGATCGCAGTGCCGCTCGCGCTGCCCGCCCCCGCCGGCGACGCTCGCCTGTTCACCAACTTTACCCTCACGGCCAATTTCCTCATCTGGGGCCTGTGGTTCCCGCTCGTGTTCGTCTCGGTGATCTTCACGGGGCGGAGCTGGTGCGGGGTGCTCTGCCCGATGGGCGCGGCCTCGGAGTGGGCCAACCGCATCGGCCTCAAGCGCCGGGTGCCGCGCTGGATTCGCTGGGAAGGCACGCCGGTGGCGAGCTTCATCCTCATCACGATCCTTGCGCAGACGCTCGACGCCCGCAGCTTCGCCGGGGGAATCGCCGAGGTCTTCGGCCTCGCGCTCGCTTGCGCGCTGCTCGCCGGGTTCTTCTACGGGCCGGGTTACCACAAGCGGCCCTGGTGCCGGCACATGTGCCCGATCGGACTCACACTCGGTTCTTTCTCGCGCCTCGGAATCGTGCAGTTCGCACCGAAGCTGCCCCGCCGCGGCGGCGAGACCTGGACCGACAAGGGCGTGTGCCCGAGCTTCATCGACATCAACCGCAAGCAGGAATCGCGGCACTGCATCGAGTGCCTGCGCTGCGTGAACCCGGACGCGAAGGGCGGTCTGTCGGTCACGCTGCGCAAGCCGGGCAGCGAGGCCGCAAACATCCGGGACCACCACCCGCACGGCTCCGACATCTGGTTCCTGTTCCTGGGCACCGGGACTGCCATCGGCGGCTTCCTGTGGCTCGTCCTGCCCCAGTACCAGGCCTTGCGGCACGCGCTCGCCGTATGGGCGATCGACCACGACTGGCTCGCCTTCCTGAGTCCCGGGCCGGCCTGGTTGATGGCGGTCCACCCGGCCGGGCGGGAAGTCTTCACCTGGCTCGACTTCGGCATGATCGTCGGCTTCATGCTGGCGACCGCGGCGGTGTTCGCCGCGGGCCTCACGCTCGCCACCGCACTCCAGAGCTGGCTGGCCGGCCGCCTCGGCGCGGACGGCGGTTTCCGCTCCCGTTTCCTGGAACTCGCCTACCAGTACCTGCCGGTCGCCATGGTGTCGCTGGTCATCGGGCTGGGCAGCGAACTCTTCGGAATGCTCCGGCAGGGCATCGGCCAGACGCCGACGCGCGTCATCGAAATGGGAGTCTTCGCGGCGGGGCTCGTCTGGAGCCTCGCCATCGGCCGGCGCCTGCTTCAGCGGCAGGGGCTCGCCGGCGGTCGGCTGGGAATCGCCCTCGTTCCCGCCGTCACGGGTTGCGCCTTCGCGGCGCTCGCGTGGTGGCCAGCGCTGTTCGGCATCTGACGAACGCCACCGATCACCGATCGACCTGCATGACGACAAGGAGACCGGCATGACGCTGAAACTCGCCCTTCCCATCCTGATGGCGGCCCTGATCCCGTTGGCGGCCTCCGCGAAGGAGACGCTGATCGGCAAGCCGGTCACGAAGAACGGACTGATCATCGCGGCGTCCTACCTGCAGCCGGTGAAGATGTCGCCGGTCGTGCCGGGCCCGCCGAGCGATCCGGCGAACAACGACGTGCACCTGGAGGCGGACATCCACGCCGGCAACGACGAAGGGCACGGCTTCCAGCCGGGCGACTGGATGCCCTACCTCACCGTGAGCTACCTCCTCGGCAAGAAAGGCAGCGACTGGCACGACTTCGGCACCTTCATGGTCATGACGGCCTCGGACGGGCCCCACTACGGTGCCAACGTCAAGCTCGACGGCCCGGGAAAGTACACGCTCACGCTGAAGATCGCGCCGCCCCCCTACAACGCGTTCTTCCGCCACACGACGAAACAGACTGGCGTCGCGCCGTGGTGGAAGCCGTTTACCGTGAGCTGGACCTTCGTCTGGGCCGGCAACGGTAAGCTCGGCGGCTACTAGGACGAAAGGACCATCGCGCCGATGCGACACGCCGCCGCCGCACTGCTGGCCGTTGCGCTCACCGCCGGGATGCCCGCCCACGCGCAACAGGGCGGGCAATCCTCGCGATTGCTTCCGCTGCCTTCCACGGGCCGCGGGCTCACCTTCGGCCTGCACTGGGACAGCGATGTCTATGCCGACGTCGCCGGCGGCTCGCGGCGGGGCTATGCCACGGACAGCGTTGCCTCGGCAGCCCTCGGGCTCGACACCGGCAAGCTCGGCGCCTGGCAGGGCGGCACCGTCCAGTTCGGCCTGCAGTCGATCACGAGCACCCATCCCAGCGCCTGGGTCGGCGACGCCCAGGGCGTCTCCAACCTCGAAGCGCCGAATCGCCGCCAGGTCTCCGCCCTGTGGTACGCGCAGGATCTCGGCGGCGCCAAGGTGCGCGGCGGCATCATGGACGTCAACCGCTTTTTCGCCGTGACCGACGCCGCGGGCATGTTGACCAACGCCTCGTTCGGCATTTCCCCGACGCTGACGCTCGACGCGCCGACGCCGACGTATCCCGCCCCCGCCTGGGGGCTGATGGCACGACTCGGACACCCGGACAACGCCTGGCTGCTCGGCCTGTACGAGGCGGACCCCGAACACCGCTCGACCGCCCTGCGCGGCGGGAGCTACCTGATCGCCGAGCGGGACTGGCATCGTCCCGCGACGGGTTCACACGTCGGCGTGGGGGCCTGGTACCGGCGTGCCGGCGGCACCTCGCCGGCGCCGGCGAGCGACTGGGGCGCCTATGCGAACCTCGAGCGGGACCTGCCGGGCCTGCCGGGCGTCAAGGCTTTCGTGCAGTTTGCCGCGAGCCCGTCGCAGGTGAACGCGATACCGGCCTATCTCGGCGCCGGCATCCACGTATCCCGCGTCTCGTCCACCGTGACGCAGCTGAGCTTCGGCATGGCCCGGGCCTGGATACGCGGTCACACGGCGGAAACGAGCGTCGAGGCCACGGCGCTGATACCGGTGGGAAGCGCCACGGGCGTGGCCCTGCAGCCCGACCTCCAGTACGTCTTCCATCCCTCCGGCGTGCACCCGAACGCCCTGGTCCTGGCGCTCCGGCTGCACGTGGCCCTGTACTGACGGCGACCGCCGGGGCCGTGCCGACCTTCGGCCGGGATCAACGCGACGCACCCGCGATCGCGCGGCGCAGCGCACGGAAACCGCTGTCCCCGGACGAGTAGCCGAACGAGCGGTAGCGGATGCGGCCGCGCGGACCGACCAATACCCGGTAAGGAAGCATGCCCCGCGTGTCGAAACGCCGCGCCACCGTGCCCTTCCGGTCGAAGGCCGACGGCAAGTGGATGTGGTGCTTGCGGAGAAAGCGACGGCCCTTGTCGGGCGTTTCCCCGCCGAGGCCCACGTCCACGAGGTAGAACCGCACCGAAGGGTCATCCGCGTAACGACGCGAAACCCGTTGCAGGCGCGGCAGCTCGGCGCGGCAGGGCGTGCACCAGCTCGCCCAGAACGCAAACACGGCGGTCTTGCCCGCCAGGGTTCGGGAGTCCAGGGTTCCGCCGCCCAGGAGCGGCAGCGAAAACCTGGGCGCCGGGCGCGCGGCGGGCGCCGTCCAGCCCCGGATGGCCGCCGGCAGGAACGTCATGCCGAACACCGCCGCCGCACAGGCGGCGACCGGCAGCAGGCGCCGGACGGCCCCCGCCCGGGGCAGGCGCCACGCTGCGAGCCCCGCGGCCACCCCGGCCGAGGCCGCCAGCGGATAGGCCAGGAAGGGCAAGGCCTCTCGGCCCAGCGGTCCGGCCGCGGCCCAGAAGCCGAACGCGGCCCAGACGGGCGCCACGAGGAGGGCGCCAGCGGTCCAGTCGGCGACGGCCCGCGGGGCCGCGCCGCCCGCGGCGAGCCCGACCGCGCCCGCGATGGCCAGCGCCGCGGACAGCGACAGCGGCACCGGCAGATAGAAGCGGGTGCCGGCGCCGAAGAGTACGCATCCGGCGAGGAACAGGCAGACGGCGATCGGGACGAGGCGGCGCATGACGGGGGGCGAAGCGACGATCACCCTCTAAAATACCCCACTCGTCCGGTGGCCCCGGAACACATTCCACGGCAGAGGGGAACAGGCTTGAAGGTACTGGTCATCGGCGGCGGCGGCCGCGAGCACGCGCTCGCCTGGAAGGCGGCGCAGTCGGACGGGGTCGAGCGCGTCTACGTCGCGCCCGGCAACGGCGGGACCGCCGGCGAGCCGCGATGCGAGAACGTCGCGATCCCCGCGGACGACGTGGCGGGGCTGCTGGAGTTCGCGCGCCGGGAAGCCATCGATCTCACCATCGTCGGCCCCGAGGCACCGCTCGTGGCCGGCCTGGCCGACGCCTTCGCCGAGGCGGGGCTGGCCTGTTTCGGACCGAACCGCGCGGCGTCGCGGCTGGAGGGCTCCAAGGCCTATACGAAGGCCTTCTGCGAGCGTCACGGTATTCCGACGGCCGCGTACCGGCGCTTCGACGACGCGCGCGCGGCGCACGACTACATACGCGACGCGGACTTCCCGCAGGTAATCAAGGCAGACGGCCTTGCGGCCGGCAAGGGGGTGGTGATCGCCGAGACCCGGGACCAGGCCCGCGAGGCGATCGACGCGATGCTGAGCGGCGACGCCTTCGGCGAGGCCGGCCGCGAGGTGGTGATCGAGGACTTCCTGGAGGGCGAGGAAGCAAGCTTCATGGTGGTTGCCTGCGGCGAACGCTACGTGCCGCTGGCGACCTCCCAGGACCACAAGCGGGCCGAGGACGGCGACCGCGGCCCCAACACCGGTGGCATGGGCGCCTACTCGCCCGCGCCGGTCATCACGCCGGGCCTGGCGGAGCGGATCGAAGGCGAGATCATCCGCCCGGCGCTCGCGGGACTCGCCGCCGAAGGCGTTCGCTACACCGGTTTTCTCTATGCGGGTCTCATGATCGGGCCGGACGGCGCCCCCCGCCTGCTCGAGTTCAACTGCCGACTGGGCGACCCGGAGACGGAACCGGTCCTGATGCGCCTGGAATCCGACCTCATCGCCCTGCTGCAAGCCACCCTAGACGGTCACCCCGAAAGCGCCGCGCCGACGTGGAACGCGCAGGCGGCGGTGGGCGTCGTGGTGGCGTCCGGAGGCTACCCCGGCAAGTACGAGAAGGGCATCCCGTTGCGGGGGCTCGACGAACGCTTTCCCGAGGGGGTGAAGGTTTTCCATGCCGGCACCGCCCGCGGCGACGGCGACATCGTCACCGCGGGCGGGCGCGTCCTGTGCGTGACGGCGCTCGGCGACGGCGTCGCCGCCGCGCGTGAACGCGCCTACGCCGCCATCGACCGGCTATGCTTCAAGGACATGCGGTTCCGGCGTGACATCGGCAATCGCGCACTGGCAAGACCGTGGGCAGGGAAGGCATGAAGACCGTCGAGATACGTCCCGTCCGGGAAGACGAACACGAACAGGCCTGGCAGGTGCTGCGGGAGTTGCGTACGCAGGTTGACCGCGAGGCGTTCGACCACGCCCTCGCGCGACAGGCGCAGGCACACGGCTATACGCTCCTCGGGGCGTTCGAGGGCGGCGACGTGGTCGGCGTGCTCGGCATGCGCGTGGTGCACACGTTCGCACGCGGAGCGCACCTGCACGTCGATGACCTGGTGGTCACCGCCGAGGCGCGCGGGCGCGGCGTGGGGCGGCAACTGCTGGCCTACGCGGAGGAGCAGGCCCGCGAAAGGCACCTCGGCTGGCTCTTTCTCGACAGCCGGCCGGGTGCCGTCGGTTTCTACGAGCGACAGGGCTACCGGCGCCACGAATCGGTGTTGATCAAGAAACGCCTGGACGGGGAGCACGGCGACTGACACCGTCGGCGCCGCAACGCCTCAGCCCGGGTCGTTCCGCGTGTACAGGCCGTCGAACACCGTTTTCCAGTGCTTGCCGCCGTCCGTCGACACTTCCCAGTGCTGGCGGACGTGCCCGGCATCTCGCGGCGTCCAGGTGATGCGATTCAGGACGGTCTTTCCGCTGCGGCTGACGGACGTCCCCGACAGGATCATGGACCCGTCCCGCAGTCCGCCCTCGAGCACGAGCAGGCCGCCGTTGGCGTCGATCCAGGTCTGGTGCCAGACGTGGCGGCGCGCATCGTAGACATTGAGGCTGGTTCCGGCGCCCCCGCCGGCGCCCGTCCAGTGTTCCTGAAGGCCGCAACCGCCGAGTACCGCCTCGATCCGGTTGGTGCCGACGGTCTTGCCCTCGGGGCTGGTGACGGTCCAGGCGCCCTTCCAGAAGTCGAACTGATGGTAGGCGGGCCGGCTGCAGGGTTCGGGCTTGTCCGCCCCGGCGGCCAGGGATAGCGGCGCGACGGCGACGGCAAGCACAAGAGCCACGAAGGGGCGAATGCGTCTCACGGCCGGTCTCCGGGGGACCCGAGCCCAATATACCCCCGCACGCCCGGCGGCGCCCTCCATGCCCATGCGCCGTGTCCGCGGGCGCGCGCAATTACGGGGACGCCGCGGGAAACCCCGGCGTGCGGCGCCGAGCGCCCGCGAAAGACCGATCGCAGTGACGCTGCGCTTTCCGTAAAAGGCTCTGTCGCCTCCGTCCCGTGCGCGTCAGCGCTTCATCGAGTTGAAGAACTCGACGTTGGTCTTGGTGTCCTTGAGCTTGTCGATTAGGAACTCGCTCGCGGCCAGCTCGTCCATCGGGTGCAGGAGCTTGCGCAGCACCCACATCTTCTGAAGCTCCTCTTCCGAGACCAGCAACTCCTCGCGGCGCGTGCCGGAGCGGTTGATGTTGATGGCCGGGAAGATGCGCTTCTCGGCGATGCGACGGTCGAGGTGAATCTCGGAGTTGCCGGTGCCCTTGAACTCCTCGTAGATCACGTCATCCATGCGCGAGCCGGTCTCGACCAGCGAGGTGGCGATAATCGTGAGCGAACCGCCCTCCTCGATGTTGCGCGCGGCGCCGAAGAAACGCTTCGGACGCTGGAGCGCGTTGGCGTCCACGCCGCCGGTCAGCACCTTGCCCGAGGCCGGCACCACGGTGTTGTAGGCGCGCGCCAGACGGGTGATGGAATCGAGCAGGATCACCACGTCGCGCTTGTGCTCGACGAGGCGCTTGGCCTTCTCGATCACCATCTCGGCCACCTGGACGTGGCGGTTCGCGGGCTCGTCGAAGGTCGAGGACAGCACCTCGCCCCTGACCGAGCGCGTCATCTCCGTCACTTCCTCCGGGCGCTCGTCGATGAGCAGCACGATGAGCGCGCACTCCGGGTGATTGTGCGCGATGGAGTGGGCGATGTTCTGGAGCATCATCGTCTTGCCCGCCTTGGGCGGCGAGACGATCAGCCCGCGCTGGCCCATGCCGAGCGGCGCGACGAGATCGATGATGCGGGCCGTGATGTCCTCGGTGGAGCCGTTGCCGAGCTCCATCTTGAACCGCTCCTTCGGGAACAGCGGCGTGAGGTTCTCGAACAGGATCTTGGTCTTCGCGGCCTCCGGCTTGTCGCCGTTGATCGTGTCGACCTTCAGCAGCGCGAAGTAGCGCTCGCTGTCCTTGGGCGGACGGATGCGGCCCGCGATCGTGTCGCCCGTGCGCAGGTTGAAGCGCCGGATCTGGCTCGGCGAGACGTAGATGTCGTCCGGCCCGGCCTGGAACGAACTGTCGCCCGAACGCAGGAACCCGTAGCCGTCCGACAGGATCTCGATGACGCCGTCGCCGCAGATCTGCTGGCCGTTCTTCGCATGCGCCTTGAGCAGCGCGAAGATCATCTCCTGCTTGCGCATGCGTGCCGCGCCCTCGAGGCCCACGGACTGGGCCACGTCGGACAGTTCCGCGGCACTCTGGCGCTTGAGCTCGGAGAGGTTCAGCACCGGCCCGTCGGTGGGCAGGCTTTCCTGAAGCAGCCGCTCGGCGTTTTCGTCGAGGTCGGGCATGTCCTCGAGGCCGGCACCGTTGGCGCTATTGCCATTTCCGTTGCCGTTGCCGTTGCCCTGCTTGTTGTTGCGCCGGCGCGGATTGCGGCGGCGATATGCGTGTCCGCTCATTTACAGATTCGCTTCGAGGAATGCGGTGAGTTGGGACTTGGACAGGGCGCCGACCTTCTGCGCCGCCATGTCCCCGCCCTTGAACAGCATCAGCGTGGGAATGCCGCGGACGTTGTACTTGCGCGGCGTCTCGGCGTTTTCGTCGATGTTGATCTTGACCACCTTGACGCGGTCCCCGAACTCCTCGGCGACCTCGTCGAGGACCGGGGCGATCATCTTGCAGGGGCCGCACCATTCGGCCCAGTAATCGACGAGCACCGGCGTATCGGACTTCAGAACCTCCGCCTCGAAGGCGGAATCGGACGTATGCGAGACATTCTGGCTCACGCTGAACCTCCAACTGACTCTAGACAGGCAATCCCGGCACGAAGGCGGGATACGGAAAAATCGACAAGACGGGATGAGCGTCTGGGCCGCTTGCGGCACAATGAAGTAAGAATAATTCGGCCTGGATCGGCTGGCCCCGCCGGGGCTCCAGGTGACGCTGGAACAGGATCCGCGCCGCGTTTAACGTATTCTGGGCCGAACGGGGCCGGAAATGCAAGCCCCGCGATACCTCACCAGGACTCAAGGAATGACTGACCGAAAAACGCCCCGAACCTTCGAGGAGCTCGCCCTTGCGCCGGAGCTGGCCAAGGGCGTCGCCGAAGCCGGCTTCGAGCAGCTGACCGGCATCCAGCAGCGCACCCTGCCGCTGGCCCTGGAGGGCCACGACGTCGCCGGGCAGGCGCAGACCGGGACCGGCAAGACCGCCGCGTTCCTGCTGGCGCTCTTCGACCGCCTCCTCAAGCGCGCGGCCCCGGACGGCCGGCGCGACAACCAGCCGCGGGCCCTGATCGTGGCGCCGACCCGGGAACTGGCGATCCAGATCCACCGCGACGCGGTGGCGCTCGGCCGCCACACGGGGCTGCGCATCGCCGTCGTCTATGGTGGTGCGGGCTACGAGGGCCAGAAAAAGCGCCTCGCGGAGGGCGTCGACGTGCTCATCGGCACGCCCGGGCGGCTCATCGACTTCTTCAAGCAGCGCCTCTACGACCTGAAGATGGCGGAAGTCGCCGTGCTGGACGAGGCCGATCGCATGTTCGACCTAGGCTTCATCCGCGACATCCGCTTCCTGTTGCGCCGCCTGCCGCCCGTGGACGAGCGCCTGACGATGCTGTACTCCGCGACACTTTCGTACCGCGTCATGGAGCTTGCCCACGAGCACATGCGGGCGCCGCAGTTCGTGCGCATCGACCCGGAACAGGTCACCGCCGCTTCGGTCGAGGAGCAACTCTACTTCCCGTCGATGGAAGAGAAGCCGTCGCTGCTCGTGGGCCTGCTTCGCGAGCACCAGCCGGAACGCGCCATGGTCTTCGTCAATACCCGCCGCACCGCGGACCGGCTCGGCTCCCTCCTCCAGGCAAACGGCTTCGCGGCCCGGGTGCTCTCGGGCGACGTGCCCCAGAAGAAGCGCCTGTCCTGCCTGTCGGCGTTCGAGAACGGCGATGTCTCGGTGCTGGTCACGACGGACGTGGCCTCCCGCGGACTGCACATCCCGGCGGTCTCGCACGTCTTCAACTACGACCTGCCGCAGGACGCCGAGGACTACGTGCACCGCATCGGCCGCACCGGCCGTGCCGGAGCCAGCGGAGAGGCGCTCTCCTTCGCCTGCGAGACCTACGCCTTCTCGCTGCCCGACATCGAGCGTTTCATCGGGCACGAGATTCCGCGCAATTTCGATCACGCCGGCCTGCTGGTCGAGGTGACGCGGCCGGCTCCGCCGCCGCGCCGCCGGGGCAAACCGCCGCGGCGCGGCGGCGGCTCCCGCTCGCGGGGAGGCGGCGGGCGCCCCCCGCGCCGCCGCTAGCCAAGCGGCCGGCTGAATCGGTCTGCCGGGGCGTGTCCGGGCGGCGCCTCCGATGCCGCCCCGGACGGCCCCGGAGCGCGCGTCCGTTGACTTTGTGTTGCCGAAACACTAATATTTAGTGTGTAGATGACACTTAGGGCTTCGCCCGAGGGCCCATGGCCGCCGTCAGCGCCGCCGAATACGTCCAGCCCGCCGTAACCGGCGACACCGCGCTGTTCAGCGTGCGCGGCCACGAACTGGTTGCGCTGACGGTGCGCCGCGAACGCGAACCCTTCCGGGACTGGTGGGCGCTGCCCGGCGACTACATCCAGGCGGAGGAGGCACTCGACGACTGCGCGGCGCGCGCCCTTGCCGAGCAGACCGGCGTGCGCGGCGTCTACCTCGAGCAGCTCTACACCTTCGCTTCGCACTACCCCGGCCGCTGGGGCCGGGTATTCAACGTGGCCTACTTCGGGTTGATCCCCTTCGCGGCGGTCGACCCGCGGCCGGATGCGCGCGTGGCCTGGCAGGCCGTGGCGCGGCTGCCGCGGCTCGCGTTCAACCACGACGAGATCATCGCGGCGGCGCGGCGCCGGCTGGTCGCGAAGGTCGCCTACTCGACGGTGGCGTTCCAGCTGTTGCCGGAGACGTTCACGCTCGCGGAGGTGCAACGAATCTACGAATCCATCCGCGGCGAGGAACTGGACAAGCGCAATTTCCGGCGCTTCGTCCTCGGACTGGGCGCGCTGGAATCGACCGGCCGGAAGCGCCGCCGCGGCGCCCACCGGCCGGCAATGCTCTACCGGCTGCGCGACGACCGCGTCGAGTTCATCCGCTGAGGCAATCGTCAGGAGGAGATGACATGAGCGCGAAGCTCCGGCTGCCCGAACGGCAGCGCATCGCCAGCTTCGACGTCGATTCCCAGTACACCTTCACGCCGGCATGCCCGGACGAACTGCCGGTCGCGGGCGGCACCGAGATCGCGCCCGAGCTCAACGCCCAGGCCGAGCACGCCGCGTATCGGTTGGGATCGAAGGATGCCCATTCCCCCCATGCGGCCTGGGTGGCGGACGCGGATCATCCGCCGTTCTCCCCGATCGAGGGGGACGACATGGACATCCGCTGGCCCGTGCACGCCGTGCCGGGCACGCGCGGGTTCGAACTGATCGGCGGCCTGCCGCCGGTCACCGCGTACGACTTCTTCGTCTGGAAAGGCGTCGAACCCCACATGCACCCCTACGGCGCCTGCTTCCACGACCACGCGCGCACCCTGTCGACCGGCGTCATCGAGTTCCTGCACCGCCGGGGCGTGGACACCGTGATCGTGGGCGGGCTGACGACCGATTTCTGCGTGAAGCACACGGCCCTGGAGCTGCGCGAGGCCGGCTTGCGAGTGATCGTCAACCGCGCCGCCGTGCGCGGCGTTGCCGAGGACTCCACCGCCGCGGCCCTGACGGCCATGGAGGCGGCAGGCATCGAATTCGCCGATGCCGCCGTGGCCCTGACCCACTGAATGCGAGTACATCCATGATTATCCAGTCGCTCCTCGACACGGACCTGTACAAGCTCACGATGATGCAGGCCGTCCTGCATCATTTCCCGGCCGCGCAGGCGGAGTACCAGTTCCGTTGCCGGACGGACGACGTGGACCTGCGCCCGTATGCGCACGCCGTGCACTCCGAGATCGAGCAACTCGCGGCGCTGCGCCTGACGGACGCCGAGCGGGCCTGGCTCGCGGCACTGCCGTGGATGAGCGAGGACTTCGTCGAACACCTGTCGCGCTTCCGTTTCGATCCGCGCCAGGTCACCGTGCGCCCCGGCCGCGACCAGCTCGAGATCACGATCCGGGGACCGTGGGTGTCGACGATCCTCTACGAGGTGCCGGTGCTCGCGATCGTCAACGAGACCTACTTCCGGAACCACCCGCCGGCCTACGGGTTTTCGGACGCCCTCATGCGACTCGGCTACAAGGCCGAGTTGATGGCCGGAGCGGGGCCCGACTTCGCGGTGACCGAGTTCGGAACGCGGCGACGCTACTCGCGCGACTGGCAGGAGGAACTGCTGCGCGGGCTGACGCGCCTCGTGCCCGATCATCTCGCCGGCACCAGCAACGTGGACCTCGCCCGGCGGCTCGGGCTCAAGCCTTCCGGCACCATGGCGCACGAGTTCTTCCAGGGCTGCCAGGCGCTCGCGCCGTCGCTCGGAGAGGCGCAGACGTACGCTTTGGAAACGTGGCTCCGCGAATACAACGGGGCGCTCGGCGTGGCACTCTCCGACACCTACGGACTGGAGGCGTTTCTCGCCGATTTCCGCGGCGAGATCGCGCGCCGGTACACGGGCGTCCGCCACGACTCGGGCGACCCGTTCGAGTGGACCGAGCGCATGCTCGAGCACTTCCGGCGCGAGGACATCGACCCGCGCGACAAGACCCTGATCTACAGCGACAGCCTCACCGTCCCGCTCGCGCTGGAGCTTCACGAGCACTTCCACCGCCGCGCGCGGCTCGGCTTCGGGATCGGCACCAACCTCACCAACGACGTCGGGCCGTCGCCGCTCAACATCGTGGTGAAGATGACGCGGCTCAACGGTCAGGCGGTGGCGAAGATATCCGACGATCCCGGCAAGTCCATCTGCCCGGACCCGTCCTACCTCGACAACCTGCGCGACGTCTACCGCCGCAAGGTCGCCGTGTAGGCCTTGCACCGGAACGGACCCTCGCCGGCAAGCACCGCCGCCGGGCAAGCCGATCGAGTGTCCCGGCGGATTGCACCGTGCGGACCCGCCGGATGCTTCTCCGCGCCGTGGCGCCCCGAGGGGAGTTCCTTGCGGGCCGTGGTCAGAGGTGGGCGAGGAGGTCCGCGACGCTCTCGACGGCGGCACCCTCCACCTCGTGCGCGGCGCGGGGAGGGCGGCTCAGGTTCGGACGAGTCACTGTAATGGCGGCAAGACCCGCACGCCGCGCCGCGGCCACCGCCCGGACGTTGTCGTCGATGAGCACGCCGCCGCCCGGGCAGTCCGGCTCGATCTCCGCCAGGCGGTCGTAGAACCGCCCCTCCTCCTTGGCGGCACCGAGGTGGTGCGAGCTTATGACGCCGTCCAGCCAGGCCGCGATCCCGGTGCGCCGCAGTTTGATGGCCAGCACACCCGGGTCGGCGTTGGTCACCAGCACCAGGCGATACCGCGTACCCGCGCGGGCGAGAAAATCCAGTGCGCCCGGCTGCAGTGCGATACCGTGCGAGAGCTCCTCGGTCAGCGCCGCGAGATCGAGTCCGAACAGGCGCGAGAGGTTCGCGAGCGAGTACCAGGCAAGCGTGCCACTGATCGCCTCGAGTTCCCGGTGGACGTGGCGGCGCGCCGCTTCCGGTTCGGCGCCGGCCGCCTCCGCATAGCGGCGCGGCAGCACGTCGTGGAAGAACTCGTAGTCGAAGGCCAGGTCCGTCAGCGTGCCGTCCATGTCCACGAACAGCGTGCGGACGCCGGCCGGAATCAGCGCCGGGGTCATAGTGGGTATCATAGCCGGATGAAGGTATCGTTTGATCACACGCGCCTCGCTGGCGCCCTCGAGCGGCTCGTCGGCGAAGCGGCCCGGGCCATCCTGCACATCTACGGGGAGGACGACTTCCAGGTCTCGCACAAGGACGACGAGTCTCCGCTCACCGCGGCCGACCTGGCGAGTCACCGCCTCCTGACCGACGGGCTGCGCGAGCTGACGCCCGAACTCCCGGTGCTCTCCGAAGAAAATGCGTCCCGCATCACCACGGCGGAACGCCGGGCGTGGCAGCGTTACTGGCTCGTGGATCCCCTCGACGGAACCAAGGAGTTCATCAAGCGCAACGGCGAGTTCACGATCAACGTCGCGCTGGTCGAATTCGGCCGCCCGGTCTTCGGTATCGTGCACGTCCCCGTGACCGGCACGACTTACCTGGGCGCGGCGGGACGGGGCGCCACGCGCCAGGTCGGCGACCGGGACCCGCTCGGCCTGCACGTGGCCGGCGCCGTACGCGACCGCCCCGTGCGCATCGTTGGCAGCCGCTCGCACGCGGGGGGCGAACTGGAGGGGTTCGCCGCCGAACTGGGCAAGCACGAGTTTCTGGCCGTCGGCAGCTCGCTCAAGTTCTGCCTCGTCGCCGAGGGCGGCGCAGACGTCTACCTCAGACTCAAGCCGACGAGCGAGTGGGATACCGCCGCCGGGCAGGCCGTGCTCGAGGCGGCGGGGGGCAGCGTCACGGACCTCGCGGGTCACCCGCTGCGTTACAACGCCCGCGACACGCTCATCAACCCGGGTTTCATTGCGAGCGGCGATCTTTCCCGCGATTACCTCACCGCCGCGAGGAACGCCGCCTAGCGGCGCCCGGGAACGGCCGGCTACTCGCCGCGGTAGATGCAGCCGGACGTACAGGTTTCGGCCACGCGTACCGCCGACAGGCCGGGCAGGCGGGGGGCAAGCCGCTCCCATATCCAGCGCGCGAGGTTCTCGCTCGTGGGGTTGGACAGGCCCTCGACGTCGTTCAGGTAGCGGTGGTCGAGCGCGGCGAACAGCGGCTGGAACGCGGCGCCGACGTCCGCAAAGTCCATGACCCAGCCCTCGGGCTCCGTCACGGCACCGGACACGGCGATCTCGATATGGAACGAGTGACCGTGCAGGCGCGCGCACTTGTGCCCCTCCGGTACGTTGGGCAACCGGTGGGCAGCTTCCACCTGAAAGCGCTTGTAGATTTCCATGGGCCCGGAACAGCCGTCGCGACAGGCACATTTTCGCACGCCTTGCCCGGGGCGGCGCCAGGGTCTAGGATCGATTCATGCGGGCGGCGCGCCGCCACGCAATAGTCGACGGGAGGGACATGGACGAAGCTCGAACCGCGTCGGAAGCCCCCGGGATGACCGGTCCCGGAGACGCCGGGACGGTCTCGGGACGGACCGCGCCGCGACGGCGCCGCGGTTCCGCGGACTACCGAACGATGCAGGCTGACAGGATCGCGCGATGAACCGCAGACCGACAGAGCCGGAAGGCCGACGGGCCATGCGGCAGCGCCTCGACCGCGTCACCGCCGAACACCGCGAACTCGACGAGCACATCGACCGCCTCGAGTCGGGCGCCGCAGCCGACCAGCTTCGTATTCGGCGCCTCAAGAAGCGCAAACTACAGCTGCGTGACGAGATTGAGCGGCTGCGCAGCCTGCTGATTCCCGATCTGAACGCCTGACGCTCCCGGCCCCGCCCCTCACGCTCGGCGGCGGGTGCGCTCCGGAACGAGCAGCGCGTCGAGCCCCTTGAAATCGAAGAGACGGCCATCCGCGAGCTGCGACGGCTCGACGTGCGCGAGCGCCGTGGCAAGCGAGGCGATCCGCGAAGGATCGAGGCGTTCCCACTCGGCGATCATCGCCTTGATCGCCTGTCTCTTCAGATTGTCCTGCGAGCCGCAGAGGTTGCAGGGAATGATCGGGAACTCGCGCATCTCGGCATATCTGGCGATGTCGCGCTCGCGGCAGTAGTACAAGGGCCGGACAACGATGTTCTCCCGGTCGTCGGCGAGCAGCTTCGGCGGCATCGACTTGATGCGCCCGCCGTAGAACATGTTGAGGAACAAGGTCTCCAGGGCGTCGTCTAGGTGATGGCCCAGCGCGATCTTCGTGAACCCGTGCTCGGCCGCGTGGCTGTAGAGCACGCCGCGGCGCAGGCGCGAGCACAGCCCGCACATCGTCTTGCCCTCAGGGATCTTGTCGCGGACGACGCTGTAGGTGTCCTGCTCGAGAATCGTGTAGGGCACGTCCCGCGAGGCCAGGTAGTCCGGCAGCACATGCTCGGGGAAGCCGGGCTGCTTCTGGTCGAGATTGACCGCCGTGAGCTCGAAACGCACCGGGGCGCGACGTTGCAGTTGCAGCAACACGTCGAGCATGGCGTAGGAGTCCTTGCCGCCGGACAGGCACACCATGACGCGATCGCCGTCCTTGATCAGGCCGAACTCCTCGATGGCGCGTCCCGCCTCGCGCAAGAGGCGCTTGCCAAGGGCACGGCCGGCTACGGAATCGGGACTCATGGGTTCATGAAGAGGTAGCCGAAGATCAGCTCGACGCTGCGCCGCGCGCCCCCCTCGGCATGCACGGTGAAGGTGCCGCCGTCGGTGACCGAAAACGTGAGGTCCACGTACGGGCTCGTGTGGCGCGCGAAGTGCAGGTCGCGGGTGCCGCTCGGGGTGGAGGACTCCTCCCGGCCGGAAGCGTGGCGGTACGTCATGCCTGCCTCGACGGCGAAATAACGCAGGTGGAAACGTGCACCGCCCGCGGCGGAATACGACCACCAGCGCTCGACGAGACTGTCGTTCTGGTTCGAGTCGTGCAACCTGTGATAGCCGCCGCTCGCCGTGAAGGCGAGGCCGAAGTGGGCGCTCAGGGGCTGGACGTAGCGGGCCGTGAGAACGCCGTAGTACCCCGAAGGCGAAAGGTTCTGAGCGGCGGGATCGCCGGATAGCGACATGTCCGTGTAGCCGCCTTCCATACCCAGCGCGAAATTGTCGGTGAAGTGCTGACGCAGTGCGAGTCCGATTTCCGTCACGTCGGAGTCGTAAGACCCGCCACCGATGTCGAATCCGGTGTGGTACCGGCCGAGACGGATCGCCGCGCCGAGGCCGCCGAGGCCATCCGGCTGGCCCGCCGACGCACCCGGCGCGGCGAGCAGGCAGGCAATTGCGGCAGTAGCCGCCAGTAAGCGCTTCATTCCCCGTTCCCCCCTGGCTCTCCATAGACATCCGCGAGTGCGCGGGCGACCTCGGGATGCACGAATTCGCCGACCTGCCCGCCGAGCCGGGCAATCTCGCGCACGAGTGTCGACGAAATGAAGGTCGAGTTTTCGCCGGGCGTCAGAAACATCGTCTCGATACGCGGCTCCAGGCGCCGGTTCATGATCGCAAGCTGAAACTCGAACTCAAAATCCGACACGGCCCGCAGGCCCCGCAGGATCGCCCCGGCACCGCGCTCGCGGGCGTAGCGGATGGTCAGGCCCGTAAACCCGTCGACCTCCACGCGCGGCTCGTCATCGAACACGCGCCGCGCAAGCTCCACGCGGCGTTCGAGCTCGAACAGCGGGCGTTTGGTGGTGTCGCTGGCAACGGCGACCACGACCCGGTTGAACAGTCCCGCCGCGCGGCGGACGAGGTCTTCGTGGCCGTTGGTGATGGGGTCGAAGGTGCCCGGGTAGATCGCAAGCAAGGCGGTTCGATGCAGGGACGCCAACGGCGATGATACCCGGCGCGTCATGCACCAGTCCACAGGGCGGCCGCTCCCCGGCCTCATAAAAAAGGGGGCGGCCGAAGCCGCCCCCACGATCAGGGTCGAGCAGCGGGTCCGGTCAGACCCGGCGGCGACGCCGCAGCCAGGCGCCGCCCAGTGCCAGGCCCATCAGGGCGGCAAGCGCGGGCCAACCGAGCGCTCCGCCTCCGCCGCCCTGGTTTCCACCCGACTGGAACGACGATTTCACCTTGACCGTCGCAGTTCCGGAGTTGTTGCTCTTGTCGGGGTCGCTATCGGCCTCGCTCGCCTTCGCGGTAACCGTCGCATCGCCGGCGTAGACGCCGTAGGCCTTGACGGTCACCGTGGCGCTTGCGCCGGAAGCGATGTCGCCCAGGGCACAGTCGACCCCGCGCTCCGGGAAGTTGGCGGTGCAGCTTCCCTGCGTGGCGGTCGCCCCGGGCTCGATCTGGAGCTTGGAGGTGACGGTCGTGTTGAGCTCGACGTCCGCGGCCGTGCCGGGCCCGTGGTTGGTCACGGTCACCGTCGCCACATCGCCCAGGGCGTTCTGCTTGACCGACTGCGCCTTGACGCTCGAGACCTCCAGGTCCGATTTGCCGAAGGCCATGTCGTTGCGGGCGACCTTGCCATCCGTGACGTCCACCGTTTTGATCACACTCGCGCCCGAGCCGTTCGACGCCGTCAGCGTGCGGCTGCCGCTCTTGGAGAACAGGACGAAGAGGTCCTTGAGGTTCGGGTCCCCGGGGGTCAGGTACGCCGTGGCTGCGGCGCCCAGATCGTCGACAACCATGGCGCCGGCGACGGGTTTCCCGGTGTTGGCGTTGGTGACCTGCCCCACGACGAGGCCGCCCGGAACCGGCTGGCACTTGCCGATGCCGATGTCGTCGACCTGCGCGTACCAGTCGTAGCCGCTGGACAGGTTGTAGTAACGCCAACGGAGCCGGAACTGCTTCGTGCCTGACGGGATGTACTGGGCCAGGTCGGCGGATTCCGCGCCGCCGGGAAGCCCGTAAAGACTGCCCACGCTGCTCGTGATGTGCTGCACGGTCGTCCACGTCTGGCCGCCGTCGAGACTGATGCCGACGTCCAGCGCTTCCTGACTGGTGTACTGCTGGTAGTTGGCGAGATAGTGCAGCGTGAGATCGCTCCCGAGGTCCGCGACCTTGATCGGCGGACTCACCAGAGACGTGTCGAAGGTGCCCGTGTAGGGATAGGCAAGGTTGCTCTCGGCCGCGGCCGCCGTGCCGGCACCGCCGGTGTAGTTACCCTCCTTCCAGTCGTTGTTGCTCTTCCAGACGACGGGCGATCCGCTGACGCCGTTGTCGACGGTCCAGCCGGACGGCGGGAAGGTGGAGCCCTCGAAACCGGCCCCGGCGCTGCGTGCGTACCCGGGCGCCCCGCACGATGCGTTCACGTCCAACGCAACGTTCTGCGTCGTGGCCGCCGAGGGAGTCAGCGTTACGGACGCCGGATCGTAGGCACGGTTGTAGGCGTTCACCGTGCTCGAGACGTTCACCCGGTACGGGAAGCCCTTGGCCAACTGCAGGCTGTAGGCGCCGGTGCGGGGATCGGTATGCGTCTTGGCCACGACGCCGTATGGCGCCACCGACGCGGCCACCCGCGCGTATAGGCCCCAGCCGTGCTTCCCGGCGGCCGTGCCGCCATCGCTCACCGTGCCGGACACCGTGACCTTCGGCACCGGGGTCAGGCTGATGTCCTGCTTGGCGCTCTGGCCGCCGGACACCGTCACGCCCGTGCCAGAGCTGGCCGCGTACGGGTAGGCCTTGGCCGTGACCGTGTAGGACCCCGGGTCGAGCGTGACCTGGTAGGTCCCCTTGCTGTTGGTCTTCACGACGATGTCGCCCGGGTTGATCGCAACCCGCGCGTCGGCAACCGGCGAACCGTCGGCGTCGGACGTCACGGTGCCGGTCAAGGTGCCGGTCGTGATGCCCTGGCAGGCGGTAAACCGCGTCGCGCCGATGCGCGTCGCCCAGCCGACCGGGCTGGTCTTGGGATAGTACTCGTCCACGTACCAGAACGTGCAGTCGTTGCTCGGATCCACCACGGCGGCCGTGTAGTCGCCCCACCGGTTCGCCGTGCCGGTCTGCTCACCGCTGCCGGAGACGAGCGTCTGCTCGGGCACCGTCATCTGTCCGGCCGGGTCGCCGGCCTGTCGGCCCGTATAGGCGATCGAGGGGGCCACCGAGGAACTGCTCAGGCTGTAGCCGAGGAACATGTCGCCGTGGTGGTCCATCGCTACCGACCCCATCCAGCGGCTGCTCCCGTCGGACGGGGCGTAGGTGCCCGCCTGGCCGAGGCTCCAGTCACCGGCCCCGCTTGCCGAGGTATCCAGTTCGTACCAGCGCACCCCGGTCGGCGGATTGCCGTTGCTGCCCACGGAGACGGTCTGGTTCACGACCATCGCCTCGTGCGTGCCGAGGTTGCGGTACGCGAGCCGGAACATCAGCCGATCCGAGATGGCGTCCAGTCCGGGCGCGCTGTTCGGCTGGGGAACGCACGAGCGGCTTCCCCCACAGGCCAGGTCGTTGAATCCCGGCACCTGCACCGGAGTCGGCCCGCTAAGGGTCGAATTCTTCGGCGTCTGCCAGTCGACGTGCATCTGCCACAGCATCAGGGCATAGCTCTGCGTTCCCCACAGGTTCGGACTGACGTAGCTCGCGAACTTCTCGGGCGCCCCGCTCGGCGGCGGCGTGTCGCCGTCGAGGTCCGCCGGAAGCACCGAGTAGGCACCGAGCGTCTGGCTGGCGTCGAGGAAGAACTGGACCATGTCCGCGTCCTTGCCGGACAGCATCGCCTTGCGGTCGAGGGCGGTCAGCGTCACGCCCGCGAAGTTGTTTCCGTCAAAGTCGTTGAACGTCGCGTAATAGCCGTCAGGCCACACGCCCAGCTTCGGATAATCGTTGAACAGCGTGTCGCTGATCTTGAAGGCATAGCGGTAGTAGGCACCGGTGGGATCGCCCGTTTCCGACACCGCCACGCACTCGTAGTACGGGGCGGAATTGACGGCGAACTGGGAGATGACCCAGCGATGGGCCATCTGGTCGTACAGCACGACCCCGTCGCCGTTGTTGTCGTTCTCGCAGGGCCCGCCGAAACCGAGCCACAGGGTATTCGTGTCGACCGGCCCCAGGACCAGGTTGCCGGACTTGTCGTAGACGGAGAAACCGCTGTTGACCAGCTCGGTGACGTAATTTTCGCCCGCGGCCATGTTCGGATCGGGCGGGTACACGCCCCACTGGTTGGAGATGCCGTCGAAGTTGGCCACCGGCGCGATGACGGGCGCGGACTGCGCCGACGGCGCGGCTCCGCGTTGAAGCGCGGCGACCTGCCGCACCTTGTCGTGCACGGTCAGCGGCGTCTTGCGGGCAGGCGTCTTGCGGCGCACCGGCTCGGCCTCGTGCTCCTCGTCGCCGCGGAGGTAGCCGCCGCGGGCGAGCTTGAGCTGCAGCTCCTGGAGCTGCGAGCGCCCCATCTTGTGCGCCGTCATGATGCGCTGCACGAGCTCCGGCAACTGCCAGTGCAGGTCGCGCAGCGGCGCGGTGGAGTCGTGCTTGGTGGCCTTGATGACGCGCAGCTGTCCGCTGTACGGGCGCGCCGACGCCGGAGCGGCGGCGAACGCCGCGAGCGGCAGTGTCGCCGCCATGATGAGCGCCGCGAGGCGCCGGGCAGAAAACATCCGTCCTTTCACTCGTCCCCCCTTTTCAAGACTGAGCGTTTGTGGAGCAGGACGGGGAACCGGTCATGAGCCCACGCTTACGCACGAGTCGGTCGCTCGCGCGGGCAAGTCGTGCAGCATTCCCCCTTTCAACCTGGTGACCGCCGTCGCGGGCCGGTCATCCAGACCCTGCCTGAGCATCTTACGATTCAGCTGTCGGATTAATCCGACTTTTTTAGCTTTAAAGCAGCACGATCTCCGCTGTCAAGCCGAACCGCCCTCGCCGGCGACGAGCAGTGTGCCCTCGACATCACCCGCGCAGGTGCGCCGGAGAACGCGCCAGGGGCCTGCGAGCCCCGCTCCGCGGCGGCACTCGAAATAGATCCGTGCACCGGCGTTGAGACGCTCTCCGCCCGCCAGGATGTCCATGGCTTGCCCGGCGAGATCGGAGTCGAAGGGCGGATCGATGAACACCAGGTCCCAGGGCCCGGCGGCTCGGCGCAGCCACGACAGGGCCTCCGCGCACACCACGTCTGCGCGGGACCCACCGCCCAGCAATGCAAGGTTCGCCCGCAGCGCCTCGACGGCCGGCCGGCGCCGCTCGACAAAGTCCACGCGCGAGGCACCGCGCGAGAGCGCCTCGAGCCCGAGAGCGCCGCTGCCGGCGAACAGATCCAGCGCCCGCGCGCCGATCACACGCGGCCCGAGCCAGTTGAATAGCGTCTCGCGCACGCGGTCCGGCGTGGGCCGCAAGCCGGCGCCGGCCGGGAACCGGAGCCGCCGGCTGCGCCAGTCGCCGCCGATTATGCGCAGCTCACCGCGCCGGCCGGTCACCGCCCGCCCCATTGCGCCACGGCCGATACCGTGCTTTACTTTCAGACGTTTGATTGCTTCGTGCGGCCGGACGCGGCACGCATTCGCTTATCACGGAGGCAGGAACCATGCGCTATCGCCTTCCCTTGGTACTCATCGCCGCCGCCGCCCTCGTGGCCGGGTGCAACGTCAAGAGCAGCAATCCGCCGCCGAGCCAGGGGCCGAATGCCGGCTTCCAGGCCCGCTTCGCGCTCTCAACCACCGGCTACGTGCTTCCGTTCCCGAACGATCTCTACTTTAATGGCTCCACGGACGGGACCGTGAACATCCAGGGCCTGTCCGACCCCACCGATTACTCGAACCCGCTGGTCGCGATCAACGCGCTCGACGGTTTCTCCAGCACGGCGCCGATAACCGAGCAGTTCACGGCCCCGATCGACCCGTCCACGCTGTCGGGCCACGTCGAGGTTTTCTCGGTGACGACCGACCCGTCCAAGGGTTTTGCCGTCACCGGCGTCAACGGCCTGCTACAGCAAGGGGTGGACTACACGCTCGGCGTGTCGTCCGCCGACTCTTCCGTCCTTCAGATTACGCCGACCACGAGCCTCGGGGCGAACAAGTCCTTCATGGTGGTGGTGACCGACGGTGTGAAGGACACGAACGGAGATCCTGCGCAGCCATCGTCGCAGTTCGCCCGGATCAAGCAGGACATCGCCGCCGGCAAAACCGCCTCCGACCCGACACTGGCCGCCGTGGAGCCGCTCTTCGGCGCCATGCTCCAGGCCGCCGCGGGCGCCGGCATCAACGCCGGCAACGTCTCCATGATCTGGACGTTTACCACCCAGTCCGAGGGCGCCACGCTCGCGGCCGTCGCCGCCACCGAGAAACCGGGCGCAATCGCGTTCCAGGACACCGGGCAGACCACGCAGGCCTTCAACAGCCAGCTCAAGGGTTACGCCGAGGTGTACGTCGGCACGCTCACCGTTCCCTACTACGGCGGCGTCCCGTCGGCCAGCGACCCCTCGCCCGCGCTTACCGCCTTCTGGCACGGCCAGAACGGGAGCCTGCTGACCGGCCGGAACCCGATGCCGGTCAAGACGGCCACCCTCAAGATCCCGGTCGTCATGACGATCCCGGCGCAGGGGTCGCCGTACTTCCAGTCGGGCGGCACCTACCCCTCGAGCGGCTGGCCCGTGGCGATCTTCCAGCACGGCATCACCCGCAACCGGACGGATGACCTCGCGGTCGCCGACACCTTCGCGCAGTTCGGCATCGCCACCATCGCGATCGACCTGCCGCTGCACGGCGTGACCGACACCAAGAATCCGTTCTACCAGAACCAGCTGGTGGCCCAGGCCAACCCGGCCATGCAGACGGGCGAGCGCACGTTCAACCTGCCCGAGGGGCTGGAGACGGGCAGCCCGCAGCCGGGAACCATTGCCTCGTCGGGCTCGTACTTCATCAACCTGGGGTATCTGCTGACCAGCCGTGCCAACCTGCGCCAAGGGGTGGCCGACCTGCTGCACCTGACCGAGACGCTGCCGCAGGCCCGGTTCCAGGCCGTCACCGCGGGCGGTGCACAGGGCGAGAGCTTCAACGCCATGGCGACCTACTTCGCGGGCGTCTCCCTGGGCGCCATGGAGGGCGTGCCGTACCTCGCCGAGGTGCCGGGCATCCCCGGCTACGGGCAGAGCATCGACGTGCGTTCGGCGACGCTCTCGGAGCCGGGCGGCAAGGTTGCCTACCTGCTGAAGAACTCGCCGACCTTCGGGCCGGAAATCCAGGCGGGACTGTCGCAGCAGGGACTCACGCCGGGTACGGAGCCCTACGCGTCGTTCTTCCAGTGGGCGCAGACCACGGTCGATTCCGCCGACCCGGTGAATTTCGCGAGCGCCGCCGCCGCGAACGTTCCCATGGATCTCACCGAGGTCGTGGGCGACGGCGCCGGCAACCTGCCCGACCAGGTCATCACGAACCCGTACGAAGACCTCCTCATCAAGGAGATGCAGCTGACCCAGTACGGCCAGACGACGGTCGACACGAACGGCGTCCGCGGCGTGGTCAAGTTCACGGCGGGCGTCCACGGTTCGCTGCTCGACCCGACCTCCAACGCCATGGTGACGCAGCAGATGCAGATCCAGATGGGCGTCTTCGCGGCGGGCTGCCTGCCGGGGAGCGTACCGGGCTGCCCGTCGACCGGCGGTCCGGCCAACGGCCAGACGCTCGACATCGGCATTCCGAGTGTCGTGCAGCAACCCTGACGCCGCGGCGCAACGGGACGGGACAGAGGGCGGCCACGGGCCGCCCTCTTTCTTCATGCGCGCGCCATCCGGGCCGCGCATTTTGCTAGCATAGCGACGCCATTACGCACACCCATCCGGATGCCGCCGCCCCTGTTCGAGCGACTGCGCTCACGACTCAAACGCACCCCGGCGCTGAGCCCGGACGACGAGCCATTCGACCCCGAGACGCTCGAAACACGGCTGTTGATGGCCGACGTCGGCGCCGCGGCGAGCGGCGAGATCGTGGCTGCGGCCGAACGCGCCGCGAAAGGCGGCAAGCGCGTCGCCGACGCGGTGCGCGAGCAGCTCGAGCGCCTGCTCTCGCCGGCCGAGCGCCCCCTCGAGATCGACCCGGACGCCCGCCCCTTCGTCATCCTCGTTCTCGGCATCAACGGCAGCGGGAAAACGACGACCATCGCCAAGCTGGCGCACAGGCTGCGCGGCGAGGGGCACAGCGTGATGCTCGCGGCCTGCGACACGTTCCGGGCCGCGGCGGTCGAACAACTCCAGCACTGGGGCGAGCACGAGGGCGTCCCGGTGGTCGCGCAGCGGACCGGGGCCGACCCCGCCGCCGTGGCGTACGACGCCGGGGAGGCGGCACGCGCCCGCGGCATCGACGTGCTCATCGTGGACACGGCCGGGCGGCTGCACACACAGGGGCACCTGATGGACGAGCTGGCGAAGATCCGGCGCGTACTCGCCCGCCAGGACGCGGACGCACCCCATGAAACGCTGCTCGTGCTGGACGGGACCAACGGACAGAACGCGCTCGCCCAGGCCAGGCAGTTCCGCGAGGCCATCGGCGTCACCGGGCTGGTCGTCACCAAGCTCGACGGCAGCGCCAAGGGCGGCGCCGTGGTGGCGATCACCCGCGAACTCGGGCTGCCCATCCGCTTCGTCGGCATGGGCGAAGGCCCGGAGGATCTGGAGCCTTTCGAGGCGGCCGGTTACGCGGCCGCCCTCGTGGGGACGGGAAGATGATCCGCTTCTCCGCCGTGAGCAAGCGCTATCCCGGCGGGCATGAGGGGCTGTCCAACGTCAGCTTTGAACTCGAGAACGGGGAAATGGCCTTCCTCACGGGCCACTCGGGCGCCGGCAAATCCACGCTGCTCCGCCTCGTCGCGTTGCTCGAACGCCCCACCCGCGGCCAGATCCTGGTGGGCGGGCGCAACGTCTCGCGCCTGTCGCGCTGGCGTATCCCCTATCACCGCCGCCGGGTGGGCGTCGTCTTCCAGGACCACAAGCTGCTCACCGACCGCACCGTGTTCGACAACGTGGCGCTGCCGCTGGTGGTGACCGGCTATGCCCGGCGCGAAATCGGCCGCCGCGTACGAGCGGCGCTCGATCAGGTCGATCTCCTGGGGCGCGAACGCGCCCTGCCCCTGGAGCTGTCCTCCGGGGAGCAGCAGCGGGTGGGTATCGCCCGCGCCGTCGCGGCGCGCCCGCCGCTGCTGATCGCAGACGAACCCACCGGCAACCTGGACCCGGAGCTCTCCGTGGAGATCATGCGGCTGTTCGAGCGCTTCAACGCGGTGGGAGTCACGGTCCTGGTCGCCAGCCACGACCACGCGCTGATCGCGCGGCTCGGTCACCGCGTGCTGGCGCTGTCGCACGGGCAGATGGTCCCGCCCCGCCTGGTAATCGGGGATGACTGAGGCCCCCCGCTCGGCACGGCGCGGCGCGCCCCGCTGGCGGGCCCGGTTGCGGGCCCTGCCGGGCCAGCACGGCCAGGCGGCCTTCGCGAGCCTCGGCCGCCTCTGGCGCGGGCGCCTGTCCAGCCTGATGAGCGCGGGCGTCGCGGGCATCGCGCTCGCGCTGCCGCTGGGCCTGGCGGTGCTCGTCCACGACGCCGCCGCCCTCACCGGGGCCTCGCGCAGTTCCGCGCGCATCTCGGTGTTCCTCAAGGCCGGCACCAGCGATACGACCCTCGCCGCCGCGCGCCGAAAGGCGGCCGCCTTGCCGGGCGTGCTGTCCGTGGACACCGTCACGCCTCACGAGGCCCTGCAGGAGTTCCATCGCCTCGGGGGGTTCCGGCAGGCGCTGGACACCCTCGGCGACAACCCGCTGCCGCCGGTGCTCGTCGTGACGCCCGCCGATCCGCGCCTCGACTCGGTGCAACAACTCGCCGACCGCCTCCGCAAGCTGGACCACACCGACCAGGTCGTCGCGGACACGCGCTGGATCCGGCGCCTGGATGCCATCCTCGGCATCGCCCGCCGCGCCGTCTGGGTGCTCGGCGCGCTGCTCGGGCTGGCCGTGCTACTGGTGGTCGGCAACACCGTACGCCTGGAGATCCAGAACCGGCGCACCGAAATCGAGGTCCAGAAGCTCGTGGGCGCCACCAACGCCTTCGTCCGGCGCCCGTTCCTCTACGGCGGGCTCTGGTACGGCGCGGCCGGCGGCTTCCTCGCCTGGGTACTCGTCGAGATCGCCCTGGGCCTGCTGTCGGGCCCGATCGCGCGGCTGGCCCATCTCTACGGCTCCTCGGGCGGGCTGGCGGGACCGGGCGCGAGCGGCCTGGCGGCGATTCTGGCCGCCGGAGCGGTGCTCGGCTGGGGCGGCGCACTCCTCGCCGTGGGTCGGCACCTGCGGGCCATCGAACCCGGTTAGCCGTCCCCGCCGAACCGCGGAGCCCCGTATTGACCGGGATCACGGGCGCATGACCACGATCCCGGTACGCTATGTGGCGAGATACCGTCCGCCGCGGGGAACCCGGAAGGCGGCTGGCAGTCCAAACACGTGACTGCTAAAATTGCAAGGCTCGGAGGAGGTCAAGGAACATGGCACAGGCACTCGCGACGCTGAACCGGGATCTGGTTCTCTCGCCGGAAGGCGGGGTGGAGACCTATTTGCAGGCCGTACGTCGCATCCCGATCCTGTCCGCGGAAGACGAGCGCAGCCTGGCCCGCCGTTTCCGCAGCGAGGGTGACGTGGACGCGGCGCGCGAACTGGTGCTCTCGCACCTGCGCTTCGTGGCCCACGTGGCACGCGGTTATCGCGGCTACGGGCTGCCCTTCGGCGACCTCATCCAGGAAGGCAACATCGGCCTGATGAAGGCCGTGAAACGCTTCGACCCCGAAGTCGGCGTGCGCCTGATCTCCTTCGCCGTGCACTGGATCCGCGCCGAGATCCACGAGTTCATCCTGCGCAACTGGCGCATCGTCAAGGTCGCCACGACCAAGGCACAGCGCAAGCTGTTCTTCAACCTGCGCCAGTCCAAACAGCGTCTCGGATGGTTGAACCGCGCCGAAGTGCAGGCCGTCGCGAACGACCTTGGCGTTCCGGAAAAAGACGTCGTGGAGATGGAATCGCGCCTCGCCGGCCAGGACGTCGCCTTCGACCCCCAGCCGGAGACGGGCGACGACGAGGACGCACCGTTTGCACCGGCCGGCTATCTGGAAAGCCCGCTGGACAGCGATCCGGCCGTTTCCGTCGAGGATGCCAACTGGGCGGCCGACGGGCACCAGCGCCTGGAGAGTTCGCTTGCGACGCTGGACGACCGCAGCCGCGACATCCTCAACCGCCGCTGGCTGGTCGAACCCAAGGCCACACTGCAGGAACTGGCCGACGAATACGGCGTCTCGGCCGAACGCGTGCGCCAGATCGAAACCGCCGCCATCAAGAAACTCCGAGCCGCGATGGCCTGAAGGGCCGGGACGCAGGCGTGCACTGGAGGCATACCTCCGATACCGCGGCTGCGTACCTTCCCTCTCGGGCCACTGACCCGGCACGGACCGCATACCAAGGGATCCCCTCGGGCTTCCACGATCGGCGCATCGACGGCGCCGGGAGCGGTATCGATCACCGCCCGGAGACATACGCGTACGGCCCGACGACCAACGCCGTCGCAAATTGCCGCCGCGACGCGACAGGCATGAAGCCCGGAGACGTCGCTCCCGAAGCGACAAGGCCGGCGCAAGGGAGTCGCCTCTCCACCCGTGTTCGCGCCGTCGGCAAGCCCTGCCGGCATGAACAATTACCACACAGTGGCGCGGCCTAATCGCCGGGACAGCGAGTCCCCGGACAAGCGCTGAGCGCTAGCCGGTCGCCTTTTCCGCCGCCGATTCTTCATCGCAAGCGGTCGTCTCGACAATCCCGGAGGGCGAGAGACGCAGCACTCTATCGGCCAGTTCCCTGGTTTCCTTCCGGTGTGCCACGACGATTCGCGTGATGTTCAGGCCACGGATCATGTCATTGATAATGCTCTCACGGGCAGGGTCAAGGTGACTGGTCGCCTCGTCGAGATAGAGCACTCTCGGGCGACGGTACAAGGCTCGGGCAAGCAGCACGCGCTGTTTCTGGCCGCCGGAAAGCACGGTACCCATGTCCCCGATAAGACTGCGGAATCCCATGGGCATGGCAAGAATTTCGTCGTCGATCGCTGCGCGGCGTGCACATTCCTCGATCCAGGCCGCATCCGGCGACGAGTCGAAGAAACTGATGTTATCCGCAATCGTGCCCGTATAAAGCTGGTCATCCTGAAGCACGGCAGCCACGTGCCTTCGGTACTCTGCCAGTCCAAAACGAACGATGTCTATGCCGTCCGCGAGCACCGCCCCCTCGTTGGGCCTGAATAGGCCCAGCATGATTTTCATGAGTGTCGATTTACCGACGCCGGAGGGCCCCGTTATCGCCAACGTCTCACCCGCAGCCACCGAGAAGTCGACATCCGCCAGCACCTGGGCGTCTCCGGTTCCGTAACGATAGCCGAGACCCCGAACCGCAATGGCTCCGCAAAATTGCTGAGTGCTCAGCAGTCCGGGAGCCTGCACCTGCTCTTCCTCTCCAAGGGCAATATCGGCCACGCGTTCGCTATGGAGGGTCAGCATCTTCAGGTCGACGCCATTCTCGATGAGTTTCACCGCCTTCGTCGTGAAGTTGGTGGCAAATGCAGCAAACGCAAAAAGCATGCCGACAGACAGCTGATTCTTCAGAATCAGGCCCGCCCCGAGCCAAATGATGGCGACACCCCCGAGACCGGTGACGAGCCCGTTACCAAGCGTGAAGGCCACATTGAGCTTGCCGACTCCGGCCTGGGCATTCAGCGTTGCGGCGAGCCGGTTCTGCCATTCCGCATGGCGCATGGGCTCGGCCCCGAAAAGCCGAAATCCCTGCATCCCGCGCACTGTCTCCAGGAAATGGCTCGCCTGGCGCGCCTCCCTGAGGATATGTTCATAAGTTGCGCGTCGGAGGGAGCGGTAGAGAGACCACCGCAGTAACGCATAGGCTGAGACGACGCCCATCGCGACAGCCGTAAGTGCGCCGCTGTAGATCAGCATCACGGCAAGCGTCCCGACGGCCATGATGCCGTCCACAAGCGACTCCACGAATTGCGTCGTAAGCGTATGCTGGATTGTCTCAAGCGACGAAAAACGGGAAACCAGGTCCCCTACGTGACGCTTGGCAAAGAACTCGAGCGGGAGCCTAAGAAGGTGCCGGAACAGTCGACTCAGCATCTGGTAATTAAGATGCGTGCTCAGATAGACGATCACCCATGCTCTGAGCGCCTTTACGGCAGCGGTAACGACGGCCAGCATTGCAAAGCCGAGCCCCAGGACGGTGAGCAGATTCCAATTGCCGGCTACCAGAACCCGATCCACTACAAGCTGCATGAAGTAGGGCGTCAGTATTGCAAAGGCCTCCAACGCTACCGAAAACGTTAGCAACTGGGCCAGGAAACCCTTCAAGCCAACCTGCTGCCCCCACAACATGCGAAGTGGCAATCGCTCGCGCTCGCGCTTGCGCTCGAAACGCGGCGTCGGCGTCAGCTCGAGCGCGACCCCGGTGAAATGGTTTGAAACCTCGTTGAGCGGGACAATCATTAGCCCCACCGCCGGATCGTGCAAATAGACCTTGCGTCCGCGTACAGCCTTGAGCACTACGAAGTGACAAAAATCCCAATGCAGTATTGCGGGGCGTTTAAGCTCCGCCAGGTTTTCCAACTCGAGACGCAAAGGCCGGCACGACAGGTTCAGGGCCTCGGCCACGTCGATGAGTTGCGCGAGCGTGGCCCCTTTCATCGACACCGGATGTCGTCGCCTGAGCGTAAGAAGATCGGTTTCATAACCGTGATAACCGGCCACCATGGCGATGCAAGCGAGGCCACACTCGGCAGCCTCGCCCTGAAGGATGAGGGGCAGCCGCCGCCCCAACGTCACGGAAACGCCTGATGCCACGTCAGCTACCTCCACGCAAACTCGCCAGCGGGCGCAGTATCCATTGATAAAGTCGCTGGCGACCCAGCACGATGTGAGCGGTCAGCGTCATACCGGCCGACAACGGCAACCGGTGGCCCTCAGCCCGAACATACGGCTTATCGAGTGTGGCCGTCGCAAGGTAATACGGCTCATGAATGGAGACCGGAAGGGACAGTTCGCTCGGCGAGATTATCGAGCGCGACAGACGGGTCAGCCGGCCGGAATACAGCCCGAATTGCTGTGATGGAAATGCACTGTACCGAAACCGCACGGATTCACCCACATGGACGAGACCGACTGCACGACTTGGAATCAGCAACCGGGCCTCCAGCTTGGAACCCTTTGGAAGCAGGCTCAAAAGGGGGGCGTTTGCGTCCAGGCTTTCTCCCCGCTGACACATCACTGATGAAACGACACCAGAATCCGGAGCGCGAATCACCATCTCCGTGCTGGCTTCCGTTTGCAGTTCTTCGCGCTCAAGCCGGCCGGCCTCGTCTCTGAGCGTGGCAATTCGGTCTGCCGTCTTTGAACGAACACCCGCAATCCTGTCGGGAAACGCATCGAGCCGGGCCGCAAGACCAGCCTCGCTCTGGTGCAGTTCTTCCGTGGCGGCTTTTGCCGATAGCGATTTCGCGAGCTGTTCCTGGAGCTTGACTTGAGAGACGATTCCCTTTAGCGCCATCGGACGATAGCGGGAGACATTGTTCCGGGCCAGCTTCGCAAGCGACTCTTCCGCGTCGAGCCGTCGACGGAGGGCATGGAGCTGGCGTTTGATTCCGGCACGCTCGCTCCGGAGTTCCGCAATCGTGGAGTCTTCCCGGCGTACTGCCAGACGCACACGGTCATCCACGTTGCGCAGTTCGGCCCGGTATTTTTGTCGCAATGCGGAATTGACGTTTGCCGTATTCCGGGTACTGCGTCGGGTTTCGATCTCGTAAAGCTTCTGACCCTCATGGACGCGCTCACCAAGCTTCACATATCGCGCGCGCACGACTCCGCGCCGCGGTGCGCGCACAGTAGTGAGGCCACCGCTCGGAAGCAGGTAGCCCGTCACCGTCCGTTGATTGGTATAGGTACCCCAGACCAACAAGCACCCGATACCGGCAAGCACCAGCGCGACTCCGAGGGCAAGCAGGCGAAGAGAGAGCGGCGAAACCACTAGCGGCTTCCCTTCTCGCTCGGCCAGCTGGTGGGCAACTGCTTCCCTGCGGAATAGATTCATCATCACCACCGGTAGTTCGTCGGGCGGGGCCTCGCCTGACGAGCTGTACGCACTTGACCCGACACAAAGAAGCAGGCGACCGGTGCGGCGAGCACCAGGGGGGCCAGCCAGCGCATCCGCCGGAAGTCTGAACCCTTGTCTCCAACGATCACCGGCGTCTTCGATATGCCGGATCTGCCTGGAATGAGTTCAGCAGGCAGTGACTGATCATGTGTAGAGCCCAACGCGTGGTCGCACCTCATTGACATGACACCCTATCGGCCGGGGATAGCCACGGGCCGGGACTGCGCACCGGGATCCGGTCGCCAAGTGGTGCTATGGCACGACTCTGGACGGGCGCTGGTACGCCTTTCGCCGGGCGCAGATGGAACAAGATGCTGCTGCGCCGGGAGCGACCCGGCGCAGCAGCCGTTCCGGTAGTCCCGGCTTACTTAATGTAGTGATCCCCGAGGGGATGGCTGCTGTCGTTGTTGTAGCCCGAGGGGCCACCGGCGCCGCCGGACACGTCGCCGATCTGCTCGCGGGTCAGTTCGACGGCCAGGTCCCGGGCGAGAATACGCGATTCGTTCTTGGCTTCTTCGTTCATTCCTATACTCCTCTTTGCATGGCAATCAATATTGCCGTACACATTCGCTGCCATTGCAGCGTCCTCACTGACGCAGCCGGTCGAATCGATCGGCTGCTCCAGTTCCTTTGATTCTCAATCCGGCACGGTTCCTGTGATTGCGGGCTCTACGTGCACCTCCCGCTCCTGCTCGATCCAGGCCTCTTCCGCGAAGTCCGACAGGGCAACCGATTTTCCAGAGCGCTGATCGCTGTAAACGAAGTCGGGATCACCGCTGGCGATAAACTCGGAAAAAATGTCCAGCATCCGCAAATCCGGAACTCTTTCCTCCAGCCAGAGGAACTGCCCGCCCTCGTTGACTTCCAGGAAGACGTAGTCACCATCCGGCGTCACGACGACGTCGATGCAAGCAAACACGATCCCGAGCCGCTCAAGCAGTCGGCGACAAGCGCGCTCGACATCGCGCGGCAGTGAAAATGGTTCCTGTGCAAGGCCTTTTACGGCATCGGCGACACGCCAGTCGGTCTTGCCGCGGTCGCTCTCCTGAGAATTGAGTTTTACCGCGACGAATGTGTCTCCCATGCACGTGATACGCAGCTCGAAGGCTTTCCTGACCCGCTCCTGGAAAATCGCGGGACAGTTGCGGATGGCATCGTCTTCCAGATGCCGGGATGACAATCGGGCCGTGAACGCGCTGGCCAGACCGCCGTTGCCCGTGTCCCACCACGCGGGGAGCTGGAGCTTGTACACGACGTCGCCGTTGCAGGCACGGAAGAAATCGCGGACCTGCGCCGGATCATTGCTCATAAGCGTTTTCGGCACCGCGAATCCGCACCGGGCGGCCTCCCGCAACTGCAGTGCCTTGCAGCTCGCGCGCTCGACACCGGAACGAGGGTTCACCCAGAACGCCCGGTCGGCCAGGAAGTACCAAAGCGAGTCGATAAGCGCCTCGGATTCCTTCTTTACCAGGATGCTGTCGCCCGCATGCAGGCCCTCCGGCGGAACCGGCGGACCGGGGCGACGATGCCACACGGCGTCGTAGGCTTTGCTGCGCACGATCGCGCCAGCGCGATCAGCGATCGTCACTGCGTGGCGGGAATCAGCCAGTGGATCAATCGATATTGTTTGCCGGCCGGGGAAATCCGACCCGTACCATGAGACGGGCTCATGCCCCTTCTCCTGCAATGCGTAGGCGACCGCCCCCGTGTGCAGATCGCGGGGCATCGTAGCGATCAGGACTCTTTTCGGCCGGAATGCTGGCACGTGCCCCCCCCTTTAGTGCGCCGACAATGGAACACCTGCCGTCGCCTGCGACGTCGGCATTCGCCTGCATCGAAATGCAGCGTGTGTTCAGTACTGTTGGACAGCTGCCGCAGCTTGGGGGCTAGAAGCCGCCGCACTATCTCCCTCCGTGATTTGTTATAGCACAGGTTCCGGCCGCCCGGCAATGCGGGGCGGACGATCGCACGGAGACACAAGGAAGGAGCGGCAGAGGGTCGCGTCGCGGACTAGCAAAGCGGTGGCAGGTTTATTTCTCTCTGGGGATGCCGGTCGTGATCGCGCGACGTGCCGCCTTGCGTGCGCGCGACCGCCGGTTCCCACGGCGAGCGATCACCGAGAACGCCATGCACGGTCTTCGTGATCAGCGTGGGTCGCGTGGCACAGCAACCGAGGGTTACTGCCAACCACCGTCCGGATCAGACTCCCCGCAGAGCCAACGGGAGGTAATGGTCGGCCAGCAGCGCCGCAAACAACAGGAACAGGTACAGGATCGAATAGCGGAACGTGGCCATCGGTGCACGCGCATCCGCGCCCCGCCACAGGCGCCACGAATGTCTCAGGAAGCCCGCCCCGAGCACGATCGCCGCGGCCAGGTAAAGCCAGCCGCTCGCTCGGAGCAGCCAGGGCATCGTGCTGATGGCAACGAGCAGGACCGTATACAGAAGCACGTGGAGGCGTGTCAGGCGGATGCCGTGCGTCACGGGAAGCATGGGGACGCCGGCAGCGGCGTAGTCGTCGCGACGATGGATCGCGAGCGCCCAGAAGTGCGGCGGCGTCCAGACGAAGACGATGAGGAACAGTGCGAGCGCGTCCGGCGACACGGTTCCGGTCATGGCAGCCCAGCCGAGGATCGGCGGGGCCGCGCCGGCTGCGCCGCCGAGGACGATGTTCTGCGGGGTCGCGTGCTTGAGGTACGCGGTGTAGACGACCGCGTAGCCGATCAGCGTGCCGAACGTCAGGGCGGCGGTGAGGAGGTTCACGGCGAGCGTGAGAACGGCCATGGAGGCCACGCCCAGGACGGCTGCGAACGCCAACGCGTGGCGCTCGCCGAGTGCGCCCAGCGGGAGCGGGCGATAGCAGGTGCGGCGCATGCGCGCATCGATGTGCCGGTCGATGACGTGATTCAGGGCCGCAGCAGCCGCAGCGGCCAGCGCGATGCCCGCGGTGGCCGCGACAAACGGGCCGACGGGGGGCATTCCGGGCACGGCCAGCAACATGCCGACCACCGCGGTGAACACGATGAGCGCCACGACCCGGAGCTTGCACAGCGCCAGGTAGCTCCGCGCCTGCGCTCGCACCACGGGCGGAAAAACCGACAGGGAACGCGCGACGGCGTTCATCCGGCGTTTGCGTTGAGCAGGTGCCGCAGGTCCTGCAACAGGCCCGCGGGATTGGCACCCGGTGGATAAGTCATCATCAACCACCCGTTGGGATCCACGACGTACACGCCGCCGGCCGGCCGGACACGCGTGAACTGTTCGACGAAGGCGTTGCCCCGGGCGCCCGTCGCCTCGGCCACGGCCAGGTCCGGCTGCGCGCTTCGAACTCGCCGGGGCAGGCGGGCGGCGCCGCCGCGCACCACGTAGAGCCTCTGCACCCGGCGCATCTGCTCACCGGTCGCGATGCGCGCCTGCCGCGTCGCGTACAGCGCCTTGCGGCACCCGGCCCCACAGCTTGGCCCGCCGATATAAACCAGCGTCCAGTGGCCATGGAAGTAACCGGCGGGCAATGAGCCGCTCGAATACGCCCTCGGCAAGGCCGCGCCCTGTATTGTAACGGGCGGTTGCACCAGGTTGCCGTGATTGGTGTGCCCGAAGGCGAACCAGTCGGGATGGGCGTAGACGAGAACCGCCAGGACGAGGGGCGCCATCACAGCCACCAGGACCAGGGCGGGCAGGCCGTACTGGCGCAGTCGGCCGCGATTCATGAAGCGCTCCTCCTGCGCCGGGCACGCAGCGTCAACAGCACCCATACCACCAGCACCGTGGCCGCGAGCCCGAGCCACTGGGCCATGTAGCCGTAGTTCTCCGCCGGACCGTGCTCGGGTTTGAGCCGCCAGTCGCGTGCGTAACCGCCGGCCGCGTTCGGCCCGAGCAACAGGATACGTCGTATCAACGGGCGGCCGTACAGTTTGCCCAGCGTCTTCCAGCCCGGGTACAACAGGCGCCGCGGCCACGTCTTGCTGTGGGTCGCGCTGGGCGGCAGACGCAGCCCCGGTCGCGTGAGCCCGGCAAGGTAGCCGGACACCCGCACCCGCCCCGCCGGCGGCGTGAGGTCGGCCCGGGTGCGCCCTTCGGCGTCGGCCGGCACCCAGCCGCGGTTGACGAGCAATGTCGCGCCGGAGGCCAGCCGCAAGGGCGTCAGGATCTCGACGCCCACGGCCTGGCCGTGCGGCTGCGGCCGCTCCTGGAGCAGGATCTGGTGCCGGCCGTCATACCGGCCGTCGGCGTAAACATGCGCGAACAGAGGCGATTCGGCCGGTGCCGCTCCGAGCCGGGTGGCCGGGGAAGATACCGCCGCGCGCGCCGCCGCGATCCGTATCTCGCGCTCGTGGGCACGATGATACTGCCAGAGCGCCAGGCGGCAGAACAGCGCGATCACCCCGGCGGCAAGGAGGGTCAGGAACCAGAAGCGACGCCGGGCGGATTTGCTCATGCGAGAAGGCGCGTGCTAGCTTGCGGCGATGCGCCGGAGCAGCCGTCCGTGATCATCCACGTCGTTCTCATCGTCCTGTTCCTGGTCGTGGTCGCGACCCTGTTCCAGGCACTGTTTTTCCTCGCGCGCGATCGCGGCGAGAGCAAGCGCACCGTCCGGGCGCTGACGATCCGCATCGGGCTGTCGATACTGCTCTTCGTCCTGGTGCTCGTCCTGTGGGCCGTGGGTTTACTGAAGCCGGTCGCCTGACCCGCACGGCAGAGGCCGCTGCCGCCACGGCACAGGCCCGGAAAGGCCAGCGCGGCGCTCGCCGGGGCTTCGCAACGGCCCCGTCCCCCGCCCTTGCCGGCGGCTCCGGCAGCGCGCGATGCGTCCGGGGGGATCGGGCGCGAGCGGTGGCGGCGCGAGAGCCGCCCGGCGGTTGCCCGGGGCGGACCGGTGTGCCGCGCGGTGGCCGCGCGGTGGCCTCGCGGCGTCCCGTCAGAGCCAGTACACGAACAAGTAGAGCCCCAGCCACACGACGTCGACGAAATGCCAGTACCAGGCGATCGCCTCGAACCCGAAGTGGTGGTGTTCGTCGAAGTGGCCGCGCATGATCCGCAACCAGATGATGAACAGCCCGATCGCCCCGATCGTGACGTGCGTTCCGTGGAACCCGGTCAGCACGAAGAAGGTCGTACCGTAGATTCCGGTGCCGAGCTGAAGGTTCTGGGCGTGGTACGCATGGATGTACTCATGCGCCTGCGAGGCTACGAACGCGAAGCCGAGCAGGAAGGTCAGCGCCAGGAAGACCTTCACGAGCCCGCGGCGGTTGTTCTTGAGGCCCCAGTGGGCGACGGTCACCGTGATGCCGCTGGTGAGCAGCAGCGCCGTGTTCATCGCGGCGATGCCCCCCGCGCCCATGCCCTCGAAGGCGCCATTGAGGTTGCCGGGCCCGTTGGTCGGCCACTGGGCCACGAAGTGCGGCCACAACAACACGCTGGTGAACAGATTGTTGCTCGCCCCCGCCAGCCACGGCACGACGAACAGCCGCGAGTAGAACAGGGCGCCGAAGAAAGCGCCGAAGAAGCAGACCTCGGAAAGGATGAAGAACACCATCCCCCAGCGGAAGCTTCGGTCCTCGATGGCCCGGTAGGCGCCGGTCTCGCTCTCGCGGATCACCAGGCTCCACCAGCCGAACATGCTCGTGACGAGCACGGCGACGCCGAAAAAGAGCACCGCCAGTCCGGCCGTCTCCACGCCGCTCAGGAACGTCGCGAACCCGAACAGCATCGAGAACAGGCCGAAGGTCGCGAGGAAGGACCAGGGCGAGTTATGAGGCAGGAAATAGCGGCCGGCGCCGGTGGTGGTGCTCGTCATGTCTCGGTCATCCCCTTTTCGAATTCAGCTCAATGCGCCGGGTGGTGGATGTAGCGCTGGACCAGAAAGGCGCCGACATAGAAGGCGGCAGCCAGCAGCGCGAGCGCAACTGCGGTGATGATGACGCGCCTGCGGCGCCCGCGCTCTTCGTCAGGCATCGTTTCACGGCACCTCGGGAGCTTCTTCGAACGTGTGGTACGGCGCCGGCGACGGCACGGTCCACTCGAGCCCGTGCGCTCCGTCCCAGACCTGCGCCGTGGCCTGCTTGCCGCGGTAAACCGTCCGGATCACGTTGTACAGGAAGATCAGCTGCGTGGCGCCGAACACGAACCCCCCGATCGAGGAGATCAGGTTGAGGTCGGTGAACTGCAACGCGTAGTCGGGCACGCGCCTGGGCATGCCCGCCAGCCCCAGGAAGTGCTGCGGGAAGAACAGCACGTTGAAGGAGATCACCGACAGCCAGAAATGCCACTTGCCCAGCCCCTCGTGGTACATGTGTCCGGTCCACTTGGGCAGCCAGTAATAGATGCCGGCGAAGATCGCCATGAGCGTGCCGCCCACCAGCACGTAATGGAAGTGCGCCACGACGAAGTAGCTGTTGTGGTACTGGAAGTCCGCCGGCACGAGCGCCAGCATGACGCCGCTGAACCCGCCGATCGTGAACAGGAACAGGAACCCGACGGCGAACAGCATCGGCGTCTCGAACGTCATCGACCCGCGCCACATGGTCGCGACCCAGTTGAAGATCTTCACGCCGGTCGGGATGGCGATGAACATCGTCGAGAACATGAAGAACAGGTTGGCCGCCGTGGGCATGCCCGACGTGAACATGTGGTGCGCCCAGACCACGAACGAGATGAACGCGATCGAGGCGGTCGCGTAGACCATCGCGGTGTAGCCGAACAGCGGCTTGCGCGAAAAGGTCGGGATGATCTCGGAGATGATCCCGAACGCCGGCAGGATCATCACGTACACCTCGGGGTGACCGAAGAACCAGAACACGTGCTCCCACAGGATCGAAGAGCCGCCGCCGGCCGGGCTGAAGAAGCTGGTGTCGAAGAAACGGTCGAAGAGCAGCATCGTGACGCCCCCGGCGAGCACCGGCATGATCACGATCAGCAGGAAGGCGGTGACGAACCACGTCCAGACGAACAGCGGCATCTTGAGCAGCTTCATTCCCGGCGCGCGGAGGTTGAGGATCGTCGCGATGATGTTGATCGAGCCGAGGATGGAGGAGATGCCCATCAGGTGGACCGCGAAGATCATGAACGGGAACGCGTAGGGCGTCTGTTCCACCTGCGGCGCGTACATGGTCCAGCCCATCGCCGGCGCGCCGCCGGGCATCAGAAGCGTCGAGACCAGCATGGTCATGCCCGCCACCAGGAGCCAGAAGCTCCAGTTGTTCAGTCGTGGCAACGCCATGTCCGGTGCGCCGACCTGCATCGGCACCATCCAGTTGGCAAAGCCGACGAGCGCGGGCATGAGCACGCCGAAGATCATGATGAGCCCGTGCAGGGTCATCATCTGGTTGAAGAACGCGGGGTCGACGACCTGCAGGCCGGGCTCGGCGAGCTCGGAGCGAATCACCATCGCCATGGCGCCGCCCACGAAGAACATGATCAGCGCGAACACCAGGTAGAGCGTGCCGATGTCCTTGTGATTCGTCGTGGTAATCCAGCGCATGATCCCCTTCGCGGGGCCGTGCGCGTGCTCGTGTCCGGCGTGGGCGACTGCTTCGTTGCTCATTGCTCATCCTCCGCAACCAGTGCGGGCTTGCCGGCCGCGGCGACGGTGCCCGCCGTCGGCGCATGTTGATGCGACTTCAACCACTTGTGGAACCGGGCCTTCGGCTTGGCCACCACCACGATCGGCATATAGGCGTGCCCGGCCCCGCAGACCTGGTTGCACACCCCGCGGTACACACCGGGCTTGTCGACATTGATCCACATCTGCGTCACGAAGCCCGGGATGGCGTCCTGCTTGCCGCCGAACTTCGGCACCCACCAGCTGTGTATGACGTCGCCCGACGTGATCAGCAGCAGCACCTTTTCGTGGGTGGGCACGACCAGCGGGTGGTCCACATCCTCGAGGTAGTGCTTGTCGGTCCACGGGCTCTTCTTGGAGCCGAGGCTCATGCGCTCCTCGCTGGCCGTGGCGATGCGGCTGTAGAAGCCGTAGATCGGTTTTGCGGACGGCGTCAGGTACTGGTAGTGCCAGAGCCATTGGTAACCGGTGATGCGCACCTTGAGCTGTGCGCCGTGGTAGTCCTGGTCGTGCACGAGCACGATCGACGCCGGGATCGCCATGGCCAGCAGCAGAACCAGGGGAGCGATCGACCAGGCGACCTCGAGCTTGGTGTTTTCATGGAACTGCGCGGCCTCGTGACCCCGCGACCGACGATGGAAGATGATCGACCAGATCATCGCGCCGAACACCACGACGGCGATGCCGAGCATGATCCAGAAGGCGAGCATGTGAAGGTCGTAGGCGCCGTGGCTCATGGGCGTGACGCCACGCGGCATGTTCAGGTCCATCGCCCGTGCGCCCGGCGCCGCGGCCAGAAACGCGACCGCGATCCATCGGGCGAGGTTCGTTTTCGTCATCCGTGCGTTCTCCATTCTCATGCCGACGCGACCGCGCGGTCGCGCGTGCCCGTCGCGGGCGCCCCGGGGCCGACCAGGGCCGAGAGCCTGCGCGCCAGCGCCGCCCGCTCCACCTGCGTCAGCGCGCGGCCGAACTCGGCGCGCGCGGGCCCCGAGCGCAGGAACAGGCCGCTGCCGGGTCCCTCGGGGCACTCCACACGCGCCCAGTGGCGGTTGAGCCGCACGGACACCTCGGGCCGGCGCCTGCCGTACTCGACCGTCACCGTGTCGGTGGCCACGGTGATGACTTCGCGCTCGGCGCCCGCCGCCATCACGCCCAGCACCGACGCGGCCAGCACGACGAAGGCCGCGCCGACAAACGCCACGACCGGCCACCATCCCGCGACGCCGGCGAACGCCGCGACCGCGAGGTGCAACATCAGGCCTGCCGCCAGAAAGCGCACCAAACCGGCCGGGCTGAGCGACTGGTTGCGCCGGACGACGATGCGCGTGACCATGGACTCGTCCAGACTCACGACCGCCCGACACGCTCAGACGTGAAAATGTTACTCGATGCCCTGTTTCGCGGCAAACGGGGGTGCCTGGCGCGCGCCGGATTGTCGCAGTGCATCGCCTGCGGAGCCGGGGCGAGCGCCGGCCTGTGCGTCGGTTGTTTCCGGGATCTGCCGTGGAACGACCATGCGTGCGCCCAATGCGCCGCCCCCCTGCCACTGCTGCCCACGGCCGTGTGCGGAGAATGCGCGCGCCGGCCGCCGCCGTTCGATGCCGCTTATGCCGCGTTCCGCTACGCCTGGCCCGCGAACCGCCTGCTCCAGCAGTTCAAGTTCCGGGGCCGGCTGGCCACGGGGCGTGTCCTCGCGCTCGCCCTGGGCGAGTACCTGGCCCTGCACCGGATAGTGCCGCCGGATGTGCTCGTGCCGGTTCCGTTGCATCCCCGTCGCCTCGCCGCGCGTGGATTCAATCAGGCGGGCGAGCTGGCCGGCGGTCTGGCAACGCAGCTCGCGGTACCCGTCCGGCGCGGCCTGCTTCGCCGGCGGCGGGCCACGCCGAGCCAGCTCGGGCTGGGGCGCGGCGCCCGCCGCGGCAACCTGCGGGGCGCGTTCGAGTGCGCGCGGCCGTTGCACGGACGGCATGTCGCCGTCGTCGACGACGTGATCACGACGGCCAGCACGGCCGCGGAGATTGCGCGCACGCTGAAGCGGGCCGGCGCGGTGCGCGTGGACGTCTACGCCCTGGCGCGCGCCTGACAGGAATTACCGTACCGCCACGACACGGGGAGGGAGAAAACGATGCGCGACTACGAATACCGGACCGTCACGATCGACTATCCGAAGTTGCGTTTCGGCTGGCTGCGCAGGCGCCTGCCCGACTTCGACACCGTCCTGAACCGGGAAGCCCGGGACGGCTGGCGGCTGCACCGGGTGCTTGAGCCGGCCGACGGCTTCGGAGCAACCGCGGCGTTCGTGGCGATCTTCGAGCGCGAGCGCCGTTGAGCCCCCGCTAGCGGGCGGCGTCGTACTCGATCTCCGAGTCGGGCTCCGTGCCGATGAGCCGGTGCTGGATCGGCCCGCTGGCGAGCGCCAGCACGACACCCACGCCCAGGGCCACCGCCGCGATGGTGAGATAGAGGCTCGGCATGTCGTCGACGTCCTTCGCGCTGAAGCGTCCCGCGATCAGCCCGGCGAGCAGCTCGCCCAGCGACAGGAACAGGAACCACATCCCCATCATGCGCCCACCGTAGCGCCGCGGCGCGAGCTTGGTGGTCACGGACAGTCCGACGGGACTGAGGCACAGTTCGCCCATGGTGTGGAGCAGATAAGTCAGCGCGAGCCAGGTCGGCAGCGCCTTGCTGCCGCCCACGACGACCCAGGCCGCGCCGGTCATCACGAGGAATCCCAGGCCGATGAAGACCATGCCGAGCGCGAACTTGAGCGGGGTCGAAGGATCGAGCTTGCGCCGGCCCAGCCACACCCACAGCCAGGCGAAGAACGGCGCGAGCACGAAGATCAGCATCGCGTTCTCGCTCTGGAACCACGACGCCGGGAAGTGCCAGCCGAACACGTTCAGCTGGGTGTAGCGCTGGGCGAAGAGGTTGAAGTTCGACCCCGCCTGCTCGTAGCCGGCCCAGAACAGGGACTGCACCACGAACAGGATGCCCAGCGCGATCACGCGTTTGCGCTCGCGCAGGTCCAGCCCGCCGAACAGCAGCAGCCAGGCGAGAAAGCCCAGCCCGACCGCGAGGATCAAGATCCCCGACCAGACCGCGAGCGTCACGGGCGGGTAATGGATCACGCCGGCATAGCCCAGCCCCACGAACAGGACGAGCAGCCCGAGGCCGGCCGCGAGCGCCAGCCAGGACCGGCGCAGGAACCCGCGCTGCAGGCCCGGCTCGGCATGGCGCGGCCGGGGCCGCTCGCCGGCGCCGCCCAGCCAGCCGCGCGTGAAACGGTACTGCACGAGCCCGAGCACCATGCCCACGCCGGCCGCCGCGAAGCCATAGTGCCAGTTCACCTTCTGGCCCAGGAAACCACACACCAGCGGGCCGATGAAACCGCCTAGGTTGATGCCCATGTAGTACAGGGAGAATCCGGCGTCGCGGCGTGAGCCGCCCTCCGGGTACAGGTCGCCGACCAGCGTGCTCGCGTTGGGCTTGAGCAGCCCCGTGCCGAGCACGATCAGGACCAGGCCGAGGTAGAACGTCTCGTGGCGCGGGATGGCGAGCGTGAAATGGCCGAGCGCGATCACGATGCCGCCGTACCACACCGAACGCTGCTGCCCGAGCAGCCGGTCGGCGATCCAGCCGCCCGGCAACGACGTCAGGTACACCGCTGCCGTGTAGAGGCCGTAGATCGCCGTCGCGGTCTTGTCGTCGAAGCCCAGTCCGCCCTTCTTCACCGCCGCGACCATGAACAGCACCAGCAGCACGCGCATGCCGTAGTAGCTGAAGCGCTCCCACATCTCGGTGAAGAACAGCGTCGCCAGGCCGCGGGGATGGCCCAGCCACCGCTTGTCGGTCATCGGCGCCGGTTCGTCGGGCATGGGGCATGGGTGCGGGTCGGCAGCGCCCGAGGATGACCGAGCGCACGGGGCCCGTCAACTCGCGGCCGCGTTCAGCGGAAACTGATCTGCAGGATGATCCCGGCGAAAACCGCGGCCCCGAACCAGTTGTTGTTGAGAAATGCCTGGAAGCAGCGGCGCGGCTCGCGGTTCCGGATCAGCCACTGCTCGTAGAGCCCGAAGCAGGCGGCGGCGCCCAGGCCCCAGTAGTAGACCGGATCGAGGTTCAGCCGGAGCCCCACCAGTGCAAGCCCGGTAAGCACCGTGAGTTGCAACAGGCCGACGATCAGGCGGTCCAGGTCGCCGAAGAGAATGGCCGTGGACTTGACGCCGATTTTCACGTCGTCAGGACGATCCGCCATCGCGTACATGGTGTCGTAGACCGCGGCCCATACGACGTTGACGATCAGCATCAGCCACGCGACGTCGGGCACATCGCCCCGCTCGGCGGCGAAGGCCATCGGGATGCCCCACCCGAATGCCATGCCCAGGTAAAGCTGCGGCAAGTGCGTGTAACGCTTCATGAACGGATACGTCGCCGCCAGGAAGGCCCCCGGAATGGCGAGCAGCAGCGCCAGGCGGTTGAGTGTGAAGGCCAGGCCGAGCGCGGCCAGGGCCAGGACAACGAAAACCACCACGGCTTCGGCCGGCCGAATCTCTTGCCGCGCCAGCGGTCGATCCCTGGTCCGCCAGACGTGCGGATCGAAGCCGCGGTCGGCGAAGTCGTTGATGGCGCAGCCGGCAGAGCGCATCAGGAAGGTGCCGGCCACGAAGACCACGAAGTGCCACGGCGATGGATGACCGTCGCCGGCCAACCACAGCGCCCAGAGTGTCGGCCACAGGAGCAGGAACACGCCGATCGGCCGGTTGAGGCGGGTCAGGCGCATGTAGGCCGAGAGCCGCCGGCGCGCGAATGGCAGCCGCTCGCGCACCCAGACGCTCCGCCGCCAGGCGTGGCGCAACCGCCGCGCCAGGGGCTCGCGCGGCAGCGGCGGCATCGGCCCCTCGCCCACGCGGCGCGGCCCTCCCCGACGCGACCGCGAGGCGGCAAAAACGGCACGGAGCCCGCCCTTCAGGCGCGTCTTGAGGGGGCGCCCCGGGGCCGGCCGGCCGCCGTGACGGTCACGCCGCGGCATAGCGCACGTCCTCCCCGAGCCAGAAGCCGACCAACCACCCCGCTGCTTCGGGCGCGTCGCGCAGCAGGCGCTCGGCTGCCTGCGGCACGCGCGCCAGCAGTTCGCGGTCGCGGGCAAGGTCGGCCACCTTGAGCCGTGCAAGCCCCGCCTGCCGCGTGCCGACGAGCTCGCCCGGCCCGCGCAGGCGGAGATCCGCTTCCGCGATCGCAAACCCGTCGTCGCTCGCCCGCACGGCCGACAACCGGTCCCGCGCACGGGCCGAAAGCGGCGGACGATAGAGCAGCACGCAGTGGCTTTGCGCGGCACCGCGCCCCACGCGTCCGCGCAGCTGGTGGAGCTGCGCCAGGCCCAGGCGTTCCGCGTTCTCGATCACCATCAGGGTTGCATTGGGCACGTCGACTCCGACCTCGATCACCGTCGTTGCCACGAGCAGATCCACCTCGCCCGCGACGAACCGTCGCATGATCGCATCCTTCTCCGCCGCGGGCAGGCGGCCGTGGATCAGCGCGACCCGCACCTGTGGCAACGCTTCGGTCAAGGCCGCCGCCGTCTTCTCCGCGGCCTGCGCGTCGAGCGCCTCCGACTCCTCGATGAGCGGGCAGACCCAGTACACCTGTCGCCCCTCGCCGACGACGCGCCCGATGCGCGCCACGAGCTCGGCCCGCCGCTCCTCGCTCATGACCGCCGTGACCACGGGCTCGCGGCCCGGCGGACGCTCATCGATGGTCGACACGTCGAGGTCCGCATACAACGCCATCGCCAGCGTGCGCGGAATCGGCGTTGCCGTCATCACGAGCTGGTGCGCCGTGCCCTCGCCGCCCCCCGCCAGCGCCAGGCGCTGGCCCACGCCGAAGCGGTGTTGCTCGTCCACGACCGCCAGCGCGAGGCGCGGGAGCGTCGTGGCCCCGGCGATGAGGGCATGCGTGCCCACCAGCACGAGCGCCTCGCCGGACGCGGCCCGCTCCTGCCAGTGCCGGCGTTCCGCAGCCGGCGTGCCGCCCGTCAACAACCCGAGCGCTATCCCCGCCTGCCCGAACCAGGGCCCGAGCGTGCGGAAGTGCTGTTCGGCCAGCAACTCGGTGGGCGCCATCAGGGCCCCCTGCCAGCCGGCGCCGACGGCCCGGGCCAGCGCGAGCGCCGCGACGACGGTCTTGCCGCTGCCCACGTCGCCCTGGAGGAGCCGGCGCATGGGATGCGCGCCCGCCACGTCCGCCGCGATCTCGTCGGCGACGCGGCGCTGGGCCCCGGTCAGGGCAAACGGCAGCGCATCGAGGAGTTGCCGGGCCCGCGTCCCGCCCTTTCCCAGTTCCGGAGCGGCCTCCGCGCGGCGCTCGTGGCGCACCCGCCGGAGCGCGATGTGATGCGCCAGCAACTCATCGAAGGCCAGCCGCTGCAGCGCGGGATTGTCCGGCGATGCCGGCGCATCCTCCGGCGCCGGGTGGTGGATGGCGCGGAAGGCGTCGGCCAACGGCTCGCGCCCCTCCGCACCGGGCAACTCGTACGTGTGCAGGCGCCCGCGGCGCACGTCGTCCAACGCCTGCCCCACCGCGCGACGCAGCACGGCCTGGGAGAGGCCCGAGACGGTCGGGTAGACCGGGGTCAACGTGGATTCCACGGGCACCGATTCGCCCGGCGGCGCCCGGCGCATCACCGGATGAACCAGTTCCAGGCCATTGCGGCCCGGACGTGCCTCGCCGAAGCATGCGTACCGGCTGCCGCGAGCGAACGCCTGGCGCATGCGCGCCTGAAAATGGAAAAACCGCGCGGTGACGTAGCCCGTGCCGTCGCCGATTCGCACGACAAGCATCGGCCGGCGCCCGCGCACCACCTCCGACAACAGGATCTCGCCGACGACCAGCACCTGCTCGCCGGGCACCACGCTGCCGATCGGCGTGACCCGCGTGCGGTCCTCGTAGCGCAGGGGCAGGTGCGTGAGCAGCGCTTCCGGCCGCTCGATGCCGAGCGCCTCGAGTCGCTCGGCAATCCTGGGCCCGATGCCGCGGAATGCCTTCCAGCGGCCGGGCGCCGCCTCCCGGTTCAAGGAGTCAGGATCGCCTCGACCTCGACGCGCGCGCCACGCGGCAGCGCCGAGACACCCACCGCGGCGCGTGCGGGGAACGGCTCCTCGAAGAACTCGTGCATGAGTTCGTTGACGCGGCCGTAGTCGCCCAGGTCGGTGAGGTATACCGTCAACTTGGCCGCGTCGCCGAGCCCTGAGCCGGCCGCCCGCGCCACCGCGCGCAGGTTGGCGAAGACCTGCCGGGTCTCCGCGTCGATGCCGCCGGAGACGAGTTCGCCCCGGGCGGGGTCGAGCCCGATCTGGCCCGAGGCGAAGACCAGGCCGCCGGCCCGTATCGCCTGCGAATACGTCCCGATGGCCGCCGGAGCGTCATCGGTGCGGATCACTTCCCTGCTCACATCGCCCTCCTGTAACGGTCGAATGACTGCCGGCGTTCGTGTCGCCGCCGAACATTCTGCCGGAGGCAGGCGTCTTTGCCCACCGCCGCACGGACCGGATCAGGGTCGGATGACGCGCAACACCGGCGGCATCTTGCGCAAGTGGCGGATGATGCGGGCGAGGTGCACCCGGTCGCGCACCGCGAGTTCGATGACCAGGCTCGAGGTCTCGTCCTCGCGCTCGTTGACGTGTGCATGGCGGATGTTCGACTCCGCCGTCGAGATCGTTGCCGCCACCGAGGCGAGCACGCCGCGCACGTTCTTCACCTCCAGGCGCAGTTCCGCAGGGTAGTCGCGGCTCGCCTCGGGGTTGAAGGCAATGTCCACCACGCGGTCATGGTCCTTCTGGGCCAGGAGGTTGCCGCAGTCCACGCGATGCACGACCAGACCCTTGCCGCGCGTCAGCAACCCCGCAATGCGGTCGCCGGGGATGGGATGGCAGCAGCGGGCGAGTGTCACCGCGAGGCCCTCGGTACCGCGGATCTCGATCGGCGCGGGCGCCGCATGCTGCCCGCGCTCGCCTTCGGCGAGAAAATGCCGCGCGACGATCGGGGCGGGAAACTCCCCGGTTCCGATGCGCCGCAACAGGTCCGCCGTGCTGCCCGTGTTGAGTTCCTTGGCCACGACGCCGAGCCGGCGCGTGCGGCGCTTGAGCCCGATGCCGAACCCGACGAGCGCCTGCTCGAGCATCCGCCGGCCGAGGCGCTCCGCGTCTTCCGCATGCAGGTCGCGCAGGTAGCGCCTGAGCGCCGAGCGCGCCTTCGCCGTCACGACGAAGTTGAGCCACGCCGGGTTCGGGCGTCCCGACCGCGCGGTGATGATTTCCACGGTCTGGCCGTTCTCCAGCGGCGTGCGCAACGGCACCACGCGCCGGTCCACCTTGGCGGACACGCAGGCGTTGCCGATGTCGGTGTGCACGGCGTAGGCGAAGTCGACCGGCGTCGCGCCGCGCGGCAGCTCGATGATCTCCCCGGTCGGCGTGAACACGTAGATCTCGCTCGGCGCGAGGTCGACCTTCACGTGTTCCAGGAATTCCACCGGCGTCGCGCTTTCCTCACGGATTTCGTCGAGGCTGCGCAGCCACGCGCGCGTGCGGATTTCGTCGGACACCGCTCCCTGGCCGGTCTTGTACATCCAGTGCGCGGCGATCCCGTTCTCGGCGACCTGCTCCATCGCCACCGTGCGAATCTGCACCTCCACGGGCTGACCGGTCGGCCCCACGATGACGGTATGAAGCGACTGGTAGCCGTTGGCCTTGGGGATCGCGATGTAATCCTTGAAGCGGCCCGGCACCGGCTTGTAGACGCCGTGCACGAGGCCCAGCGCCCGGTAACAATCGTCCACGCTGTCGGCGACCATGCGGATGCCGTGGATATCCATGACCTCGGAGAGCTGGAGGCTCTTCTCACGCATCTTGCGGTAGATGCTGAACAGCGCCTTGTCGCGCCCCGAGACCTCGGCGTGGAGTCCCACGCGCTCGCAACGACTGGCGAGCGTGCGCACCATCTTCGGCACGGCGCTGACGCGCAGCCCGCGTTCGCGGCGCACGGCGCGCGCAAGCACCCGGTAGCGATCCGGGTAGAGCGTGCGGAAGCCCAGGTCCTCGAGCTCCAGGCGAATGCGGCGCATGCCGAGCCGGTGCGCGATCGGCGCGTAGATCTCGAGCGTCTCGCGCGCAATGCGGCGGCGCTTCTCCGCGGGCATCACGCCCAGGGTGCGCATGTTGTGCAGGCGGTCGGCGAGCTTGATCAGGATCACCCGCACGTCCGCCACCATGGCGAGAACCATCTTGCGGAAGTTCTCGGCCTGGGCTTCGCGCCGGCTCTCGAAGCGGATCTGGGTCAGTTTGGAGACGCCGTCGACCAGCGCGGCCACCTGCTCGCCGAACAGCTCCACGAGCTCGGCGCGTTCGGTGGGCGTGTCCTCGATGACGTCGTGGAGCAGCGCCGCCTCCAGGGTCGCCGCGTCGAGCGCCATCTCCGCGAGGATCCCGGCGACCGCCAGGGGATGGGTGATGTACGGCTCGCCGCTCAGGCGGCGCTGGTCACTGTGCGCATCCTCGGCGTAGACATACGCGCGGCGCACCTCTTCGATGTCCGCCGGCGCGAGGTAGCGCGCGAGCGAAGCCGCGAACTTCTCGAATTTCGATCCCGTGGAACGCTCGCGCAACCCGGTGAGTTGAGGAGCGCGCATCGGCGTGCGCCGCGTGGCGTCCCCGGGACGCCTCAGGCGTCCTCCGACTTCTTCCCGGTGTCGGATTCGCCGCTCTCGCCTTCGGACAATTCTTCTTCCTCGTCCTCGTCCTCGGCCGAGAGATCGACGTCGATCTCGTCGACGTCCGGGAGGGTAAAGATCTCGCGCTCGCTCGGCTCGTCGCTCTCCTGGAGAATCGACGGGTCGACGTGGCCGTCGGCGATCTCACGCAGCGCCACCACCGTGGGCTTGTCGCCTTCCAGCGCCACGCTGGCCTCGCGGCCGTGCGCGAGCTGACGCGCACGCTTGCTCGCGACCAGCACGAGGTCGAACAGATTCGGGATCTGGTTGGTGCAGTCTTCGACGGTAACTCGGGCCATCGTTGTAATCGGGCCTTTGCGGCCGCCCAGTAAACAGAATCAATAGTTTACGGGATCGGTCAAGCCGAGGCCAGCAGCCCCTCCGCGAATGCCGCCAGCCCCGGGCGCTCGCGCCGGGCGGCGGTGCCCCGGCCGGCGAAAATGGCCTCCAGCTCGCCGAGGGCGCGCTGGAAGTCGTCGTTTACGATTACGAAATCATATTCGCGCCAGTGCGCCATCTCCGCGGCCGCGGCGGCCATGCGCCGCTCGATCGTCGCCTCGCTATCGGTGCCGCGGCCCGTGAGCCGGGCCCGCAGCGCCCCCCGCGAGGGCGGCAGGACGAACACCGAGACGGCCTCGCGCACGCGCTCGCGAACCTGATTCGCACCCTGCCAGTCGATCTCGAGCACGACGTCGCGGCCGGCGTCGCGCAGACGCTCCACGTCCGCGGCGGCGGTCCCGTAGCCGTTGCCGAAGACCAGGGCGCTCTCCAGGAACTCCCCCGCCTCGCGCATGGCATCGAAGCGGTCGCGGTCGACGAAGTGGTAGTCGCGGCCGTCGCGCTCGCCGGGGCGCGGCGCGCGCGTGGTGTAGGAAATGGAAAAGGCCACCGCACCGCGACGGCGGATGAGTTCCCGGAGCAGCGACGTCTTCCCGGCGCCGGAGGGCGCCGAGACGATGTAGAGACCGCCCCTAGGCGCGGCGCCGTCCGCCTGCCTATTCAACGTTCTGCACCTGCTCGCGCATCTCCTCGACGGCAACCTTGCAGTCCAGCGCCAGCCGGTTGGTCTCCAGATCCGGGGCCTTGGAAGCCAGGGTATTCGCCTCCCGGGCCAGCTCCTGCATCAGGAAATCGAGGCGCCGCCCGACGGGTCCGGCCGCGTCGAGCAGGCGCCGGGCCTCGCGCACGTGGGCGCGCAACCGATCCAGCTCCTCGCTGGCATCCTGGCGCACGGCGAGCACGGCCGCCTCCTGCGCCACGCGGACCTCGTCAATGTCGGGTCCTAGATCCTTCAGCCGCGCGGCCAATCGCTCCGTCAGGGCTTCACGGCTGTCGGCCAGCGCCGGGCCGAGCTCCCCCGTCAAGGTCTCCAGGCGGCCCAGCCGCTCCGCCAGCGCACCGGCCAGCTCCGCTCCCTCCCGGGCACGCGCCTCGCACAGGCGCTCGACGGCCTCGCGCGCGACCGTCTCGAGTTCCGGTCGCAACACCTCGTATGCCGCCGCGGGCTGCTCGACGACGCCCGGCCACGCGAGTAGAGCGAGCGCGTCGCGGGCGACGGGCATGTCGTCGCCGGTCACCGTGCCCAGGTGCCGGGCCGTGCGGGCGACCTCACCCGCCAGGGCCTCGTCGATCACCAGCCCCTGGCCGGGGGGCGGCCGCCACCGCAATGTCGCATCGACGCGTCCGCGTCCCAGGCCGCGGCGAAGCTCGGTACGCAGGATCGTCTCGAGGGAGCGCAACGCGTCCGGCATCGTCAGCTTCAGATCCAGGAAGCGATGGTTGACCGACCGCAACTCGAGCGCGAGTTCCCCGCCGCGCCCCTGCCGGCCGGCGCGGGCGAAGCCCGTCATGCTGCGCATCAGGCGGCCCCCCGCGACGAGGCTGGCGCCGGCATCGATCCAGCGCGGCGGGGTGTCGCCGGCCGGCGCCTGTCGATCTCCCGTTCGCTCGCCATGCCCGCAGGAGCGCCCCTTCGCGCGAAAGCGTGCATGGTACGCTATCGAAACACCGACCGGCCGGCGTCTGAGTGCAAACCGGAAGGTGCGGCGGGGCCGCTCGGCCGGGCCGCATCGGAACGCAACGGAGGACAAGACGGGTGCATTGGAACCCGGCGGCGTACCGCTCCCGCGCGGGCGTTCTCCCGCTTCAACTCTCCCATTCAGTACGGGACTGACGGACATCGGCGTGGAACTCGACACCGCCCAGATCAGCCTGACCGGGGACCGGTCGGACAATCAGGATCGCGCGGAAATCCTCATCAGCGACGAAAGCGTCTTCGCCATCGTGGCCGACGGCATGGGCGGGCACGCGCGTGGCGACCTCGCCGCCGAGACGGCCATTGCATCACTCGTGACGAGCTTCCGCCGTGCCCGCCACGCGCGCACCGCCCCGCCCGACTTCCTGGCCGCGGCGATCACCGCCGCCCACCAGGAGGTGCTGGAACTCGGCGCGGGCATGCGCGCAGAGATCCGACCGGGGACGATCGTCGTCTGCGCCCTGGTCTCGCAGGACAAGGTCTGGTGGGCCAACGTCGGCGACAGCCGCGCCTACCAGCTGCGCCAGGGGGCGATCGTCGAGCGCACCCGGGACCACACCGTGGTCGAGGCCCTCATCGCGGCGGGAGAGCTCACGCGCGAACAGGCGCCGTTCCACCCCGAGCGCCATATCGTGGAGTACTGCCTCGGCGTCGACGAGACGCCGCCGCCCGCGAACATCGCCGGGCCGCACGACCTCGCTCCCGGCGACTTTGTGTTGCTGTGCTCCGACGGGCTCTGGAGCCAGCTCGGAGAACCGCTCATCATCGAACGGCTCAGCGAAAGCGAGGTCATGGAGGACACCCTCAGCGAATTGGCCCACGACGCGGTCCGGGCGGCCCGCCCGCAAAGCGACAACGTCACCGCCGTGTGCCTGCACGTGCTGGAGGACGACGAATGAACACCGCGACCGGGTCCAGGCCGCATGGCTTACGATGGCCCGCCGAAGCAACAGGGGAAGGGTTCTGATGAGACCTGACGGCCGCCGAGTCGACGAGCTGCGTCCACTGGTTCTGCAACGCTCGGTCAACCGCCACGCCGAGGGTTCCGCGTTGATCGAGTGCGGCGCGACGCGCGTGCTGTGCACCGCCTCGGCCGAGGAGCGCGTGCCCGGGTTCCTGCGCGGAACGGGCCGCGGCTGGGTCACGGCCCAGTACGGCATGCTGCCGCGCGCGACGTCGAGCCGCAACGAACGCGAGGCGGCGCGGGGCCGGCAGGGCGGACGCACACAGGAGATTCAGCGCCTGATCGGCCGGGTGCTCCGTAGCGTGATCGACCTCGAGGCGCTCGGCGAGCGCAGCATTACACTCGACTGCGACGTGCTGCAGGCGGACGGCGGCACCCGCACCGCGTCGATCACCGGCGCCTGGGTGGCGCTCGCCGAGGCCGCCGAATGGTTGGTGCGCGAGGGCCGCTGCCGGCGCAATCCGCTGACCGGGCAGGCCGCCGCCGTGTCGGTCGGGATCTGGAAGGGCGAGGCGCTCCTCGACCTGGCCTATGCGGAAGACAAGGACGCCGAGACGGATTTCAACGTCGCGATGGACGGCGACGGCAACTACATCGAGGTGCAGGGCACGGCCGAGGGCCGCGCCTTCAGCAACGACGAGCTTGAGCGGATGCTGTCGCTTGCGCGCGGCGGCATAAGGGAACTGATCGAGGCACAGAGGCACTGCCTGGACACCGCGCCATGAACACGCGACAGCTCGTGGTCGCCACCGGCAACGCGGGCAAACTGAAAGAGATCCGGCGCCTGCTCGCACCACTCGGGCTGGAACCCCTGTCGCAGGCGGATTTCGACCTGCCGGCACCCCCCGAAGACGCACCGACCTTCATCGAAAATGCACTCATCAAGGCCCGGGCGGCGGCACGTGCGACGGGTCTGCCGGCGCTCGCCGACGACTCGGGCCTCGAGGTCGATGCGCTCGACGGCGCGCCCGGCATCCATTCCGCGCGCTACGCGGGACGGCACGGAGACGACGCCGCGAACATCGAGCTTCTCCTCGCAGAACTCCGCAAGCGGCCGGCTGCCTCACGCGCCGCGAGATTCCGTTGCCTCGCGGTGTACCTGCCGCACGCCGCGCACCCCGCCCCGCTGGTGGGGGAAGGCGTCTGGGAGGGCGACATCGCCGAGCGCCCCCGGGGCACAGGCGGCTTTGGCTACGACCCCGTGTTCCGGCTGCGCGACCGCGACACGACGGCCGCCGAGCTGGAACCCGCGGAGAAGGACCGGCTGAGCCATCGCGGCCGCGCGCTGGCGGCGCTGGTCGGGCAGATGCGCAACGCCGGGATCGGGACGCCAGCACCGTGACCCGCAAGCACAGGACCCGCCCCGGCAGTCAAAAGACTCCGCGCCAGAACCGCCGGAACTGGCGCGCGCGACTGCTCTCCGCGCTGGTGGCCGAAGCCCCGCTGGACGAACTGCTGCGCCTGGTCGCCGTGAGCCTCGCCCCGGCCGGACGCGCCACCGTGTTCTATGCGCCACAGGCAGGCGCCGCCTGGCGGCCCCTGCACGACGAGCGCGTGGGCCTGGCGCCCGACGTGGTCGCGCGGGCCGTCGACCTGCTGGACGAACGCGGGGAGCGCGACCCCGGCCTCGTGCAGGCTCTCGAGAGCGACCTCGCGGACACCGCGCGGGTGCCGGTCATGGCTGTGCCGCTGCCGCACGCGGAGGGACTCATCCTGTTCCTGCCCGAGGACGAGGCCACCGACGAACTCTCGGGGCGCCTGCGCCGACGGGCACGCCTTGCCGGATGGCTCTGCCAGCGCCACCACATGCAGCGCGCGCAGCGGACGACGCGGCGGCTGCTGGACGCGGTGAGCACGCACGCGGGCGCCGGCATCGCCCACTACGACGCCAATGCGGTGATCCTCGAGGTCAACGACGCGTACGCCTCCATGCTCGGCTACCGCCCCGAGGATCTGCGCGGCCGGTCCTATCTCGACCTGCTCGCGGACGCCGGGGACGTCGACGACGCGCGCGCGAACCTGTCGCGCCTCGTGCAGGGCGGCTGCGACGCGCTGGAGAGCCGGCGCTGGCTGCGCCACGCCGAGGAGGGGCGCAATGTACTCGTTCGCTTCAACACGCACCTCCTGAGCGACGACCAGGGGGACCCCGAGGCCATCGTGGACGTCGTCACCGACATCACCGAGAACCAGGCCCTCAACGAGGCACTGGCCTACGAACGATCGCACGACCCGCTCTCCGGTCTGCTCAACCGCGCCGCGTTCGAAGAACGGATCTCGGCCTGCCTGGGCGACGCCGGGCAGCGCGAGCGCTACGTCCTGGCGGTCGTGGACATGGACCGCTTCCGCCTGATCAACGCCAGCTACGGCACGGCCACCGGCGACCTGGGCCTCGCCCGCGTTGCGGAACGCCTGCGCGCGGCGCTGCGGCCGGACGAGGAGGCCGGCCGGCTCGGCAACGACGAGTTCGGGCTGCTGCTGGACGCCGGCGAGACCGACACCGTCCTCGCACGCGCCCAGCGCCTGGTACGGCTGGTGGAAGGAACCCCGCTGGGCGGGCCCGGCGGTGAGTCCGCACGGATCACGGCCAGCATCGGCGTGACGCGGCTCGGAGGCACCGAGCCGACCCAGGTGCTGCGCCAGGCGGAGCAGGCCGCGCGCCGGGCGCGTGACGCGGGCGGCAACCAGGTCCGGCTCTATCACCCGGACGAGCCCGCCTATTCCGAGGCGGACCGGACGCTGGAATGGGCGGCACGCGTGCAAACCGCGCTCGACGACGGGCGCCTGGCGCTCGTGCGGCAACCGATCCACGCTCTGGCGCACGGCGCGCTGCCCGCGTGCGAGTACCTCGTGCGGCTGGTAGCCGACGACGGGCGCCTGGTCTCCCCGGGCGAGTTCCTGCCCGCGGCGGAGCACTACGCCATGGCGCGCGAGATCGACCGCTGGGTCATTGACCGCGCCCTGGCCGGACTCGGCGCCGAGCCGGGAAAGCTGGCGGAGCTGGAGTTCGCGAGCGTGAACATCTCCGCCCAGTCCCTAGACGACCCCGACCTGGTCGTGTTCGTCCTGTCGGCGCTGTCGCGCCACGGCGTGCCGGCCAACAAGCTCTGCCTGGAGCTGACCGAAACGGCCGCCGTGGCCGACGTCGACGCCGCCCGCGGACCCATCCGGATCCTGCGCGCGGCCGGCTGCCGGTTCGCACTGGACGACTTCGGCACGGGCATGGCGTCGTTCGGCTACCTGCGCGAACTCGACGTGGACATGATCAAGATCGACGGGCGCTTCGTCCGGAACATCGCGGCCAACCGCGTGGACCGGGGCATGGTCGAGGCGATGCAGGAGATCGCGCGCCTGACGGAGAAGCGCACCATCGCCGAGTTCGTGGAAGGCGAGGAGGCGCTGGAATGCCTGCGCCACATCGGCGTCGACTATGCCCAGGGCTACGCGCTGGGCCGGCCGGAGCAGCTCGCGCGCTGACGCGCGCCGCCGGACTCACTCCTCGCGGCGCAGACGCGCCAGTTTCCTGGACAGGGTGTTGCGGCCGATACCGAGGCGCCGTGCCGCCTCCTGGCGATTGCCTCCGCTCGCGGCCAGCGCCGCACGCAACAGGCGCCGCTCCAGCTCCCGGCCGGCGCGCTCCCACAGGCCGTCGCCGCCGCGCGCCAACTCCCGCGCCGCCCAGTCCCCGGCAGCCACGGCCCAGTCCGGCTGCGGCTCGTTGCCGCCCCATTCGCGCGGCAGGTCCGTGGCCTCGATCACGGCGCCGGGCGCGAGCGCCGTCAGGCGCCGGCACAGATTGTCGAGCTCGCGCACATTGCCCGGCCAACGCCACGCCACGAGGCGATCCAACGCCGCCTCCGAGAAACGCTTGCGCGCGACCCCCAGTTCCTCGCCCGCGCGCCCGAGCAGGTAATCGGCCAGCCGGGGGATGTCCTCGCAACGGTCGCGCAACGGCGGGACAGCGATCGGCACGACGGCCAGACGGTGATAGAGGTCCTCGCGGAAGTCCCCCGCGCGGACCTGCGCGGCAAGATCGTGATGCGTGGCCGCGACGACGCGCACGTCCGCGCGCAACGCGGCGCTGCCCCCGACGCGATGATACTCGCCCTCCGCCAGCACCCGGAGCAGCCGCGTCTGCAGCCCGAGGGGCATGTCGCCGATTTCGTCGAGGAAAAGCGTGCCGCCGGCCGCCTGCTCGAAGCATCCGGCGCGCCGGGCATGCGCACCGGTAAACGCGCCGCGCTCGTGACCGAAGAGCTCCGATTCCATCAATTCCGCCGGTATGGCGGCCACGTTGACGGCGACGAAGGGCGCGCCGCGGCGCGGACCGTGCGCGTGCAGCGCCCGCGCCACGCGCTCCTTGCCGGTGCCCGATTCCCCCGTAATCAGCACCGGAAGGCGCGTGGCGGCCAGCCGCCCCACGGCGCGGAAGACTGCCTGCATGGCCGGCGCACGGCCGACCAGCAACCCCGCCCCCGCGTCGGGTCCGGCCGCCGCCGCTTCATCCCCTGCCGCGCGACGCACCACCCCCGCCAGCGCCTCGAGGTCGAACGGCTTGGGGAGGTATTCGAAGGCGCCCCCCTGGTAGGCGGCCACCGCGTTGTCGAGATCCGCGTAGGCCGTCACCACGACCACGGGGACAGGAGGGTCGCGCTCCGAGCACGCGCCGAGGAGTTCGGTGCCCGACAGGTCGGGCAGACGCACGTCCGTCACCATGACCGCTGGACGCGCCCCGGCGAGCGCGTCCAGAGCGGCGCGGCCGCGCTCGAACGCCCGCACCGAAAAGCCTGCCGCCTCCAGCGACTCGCGCATCACCCAGCGCACGCCCGCGTCGTCGTCGACGATCCATACCTCCGCGCTCACGCGTTCTCTCCCTCCTCCGGCACCGGGAGCAACACCGAGAAGGTCGTCGTCCCCGGGCGGCTCTCGTAATCCACGAGCCCACCCACGCGCAGTGCCAGATCCTGCGCGACGGCGAGACCCAGGCCCGTCCCGTCCGCACGGCCGCTGACCAGCGGCAGGAACAGCGTCTCGGCCAGCTCGGCGGGCACGCCGGGACCGTCGTCGCTCACTTCGGCGCAGGCGGCAAGGCGATAGCGCCGGCCGGCGAGCGTGTACTGACGCCGCACCCGGGTGCGAAGCGTGATGCGGCCACGCCCGCCCACGGCATCGGCCGCGTTGCGCACCAGGTTGAGGAAAATCTGCACGAGGGCGTCGGGATCGGCGAGCACGGGCGGCAGGCTGGGATCATAGTCGCGTTCCACGGTCACGCCTGCGGGCAACTGGGCGGCTACCAGCCGGGCGGCCCGCTCCAGGGGTTCATGCACGCTGGCGCGCCGGCGTTGCGCCGCGCGGCGCGGCACGAGCAGATCGTCCAGCAGGCGCCGCAACCGCGCCACCTCGTCGCGCGCGAGCGCCAGGGCGTCATCGCGGCCGCGGTCCCCCTCCAGGACTTGCAGGGCACCGGCGAGGCCGGTCAACGGATTGCGCAACTCATGGGCGAGACCACGCATCAGCGCTCGCACGGCGTTCATCTGCTCCACGCGCTCGGCTTCGCGCGAGATCGCCTGCTGGCGTGCGCTCTGGTGGAGTTCGATCAGAACCTCGGCCGGTTCGCCGACCCCGAGCGGTGTCAGGACAAAGCCGAGGCGCAACGGCTCGCGGCCCGCCGGAGCCAGTTCCGCGTCCTGGCCCGAAACGGTTTCGCCGCCGGCCAGGCAATGCCCGAGTGCATCCGACAGTTGCGGCAGGAACACCGTCAGCGACTGCCCCGCGACGGCATGCGCAGGAATGCCCAACAGGGCGAGCGCGGCCGCGTTCGCGTAACGCAATCGGCCGTCCCGTGCGCATACGAGCATCGCCGTCGCGCACTGTTCGAGCAATTCGTCCGCGGCGTCCGGCCTCACGAAAGGCGCACCTGCAGCATCGGCCGGAACATCACCAGCTCTGCAGGCCCGTGCGATTCATGCGCAACCGTACGCGATAGCCCCGGCGCGCAGTCTGCAGCCGGAACCCCGAAACGACCGAAGCGCCAGGAGGAACGCGCGAAGACCCGCAAGCGGCGCGGCCGGCCGGCGCAGAACACAGACCATGCTGATCGACTCTCGTGCAAGATCCCCGCCTGTAGGCCAGATTTCACGGCTCTTCACGCCAGCGCCGGCCGCCCGCGTGAAGGTTCCGGGCTAGCCGCCCCCGTTTAACAGCAGCGAGTGATGGTGGACGTAGAACGTCGACCCCGCCTGCGCCCGGGCCCGCCCGTTTGGGCCAAGGACCTTCACGGTTAGATGATGGGTGCCGCGGTAGACCTTGGTCAGCGTCACGCTCGTGTTTTGCGTGCGCTTGCCCGCCTGCTTGCCGTCGAGCGCGTACTCGAGCGACGCATGTTCGCCCAGCGGCGGTTTGACGCTGACACGGACGGAGACCTTCCAGTCCGCCGGCCGCAACGTGGTGCCGTCCGCCGGGGAGAGGATGCGGACGTTGTAGTCCACGTGCCGCGCCTGCGCAGCAGTCGCGTTCCCCGGCGGCGGCGAAGCCGACTCCGGCGACGACTTGAAGTCCAATACCGACGGCGCACTGAGGTCCACCTTCTTGGCACCCGGATGCGGCTTGTCGGAATAATGCACGACACCGTTGGCGTCGACCCAGCGATACACCACCGTCGCGGCAGCGGCCGCGACGACGGGGATCAGCAACAGGACGAGGATCCACTGACGCTTCATGGGGAAAAGCCTACGCCCGCGGACGTCCGTGCGCAACGCGACACCCCTCAGCCCCGGCGGAGCCGGTCGAGGATGCCGTCAAGCTGGTCGTAGTCCGCGTAGTGGATCACGAGCTTGCCGCGTCCCTTCGCCCCGGACTGCACCGCTACGCGCGCGCCGAGCTTTTCCGCAAGCTCGCGCTCCAGCGCGGCCACGTTCGGGTCGCGCCGGCCCGGGCCGGCACCCTCGGCCTTCGGACGCTTGAGCCGCCGCACCAGCGCTTCCGCGTCGCGCGCCGTCATTCCGCGGGCCGCGATGTGCCGTGCGGCCTCGCCCTGCTGACGGGAGGGCAGCGACAGCAACGCCCGCGCGTGCCCCATGGCGAGCTTGCCCTCACGGACCAGCCGCTTGGCCTCCGGCGCGAGCTCGGTCAGCCGCACCAGGTTGGTCACCGACGCCCGGGAGCGCCCCACCGCGTCGGCCGCCTCCGAGTGCGTCAGCTCGAACTCCTCGGTCAGCCGCACCAGCGCCTCGGCCTCCTCCAGCGGATTGAGGTCCTCGCGCTGGATATTCTCGATCAGCGCAACGGCCACCGCCGTCTGGTCCGGAATCTCGCGGATAACCACCGGCACCTCGCCCAGCCCGGCGAGCTGGGCCGCGCGCCAGCGGCGCTCCCCCGCGACGATCTCGTAGCGCTCGCTGCCGGCGGGCCGCACGATCAGCGGCTGCACCACACCCTGCGCCTTGATCGAGTCGGCAAGCTCCCGCAGCGCCTCCGGCTGGATGTCCTTGCGCGGCTGGTAGCGCCCGCGCTGCAGGTGCTCAACCGGCAGTTTCGCCAGGCGATCGCCCGATCGCGGCGTCTCCTCCGCCGCTTCGACCTCGCTTAACAGTGCATCAAGGCCCCGGCCGAGCCCGCGCCGTTTCGCTCCCATGGGAATACGCCAGCTGGATAACGGGGGAATTCTAGCAGCGCGGGCGCGCTTCCTCCCGTAGCGATCAGGCGCAGCTTCGCTGCGAGGTTGTTTCTCGCGGGCGCTCCGCCCCGCACCCCGGGTCCCTTTCTTTTCGCGCCAAAAGAAAGGAACCAAAGAAAGGGCGCCCGGGCTCCGCGGTCGGCTTCGCCGACTTCCCTGTGCTTCTCGGGCGCCGGGGGGTCGCCAGACGGCACGTCCTTGTGCCGACCGGCGACGCGCGGCTTCCCTGCCGCGCCCTCCTGCGGAGGCCGGGAACCCCGGCGCCCTGCGATGCTCGGCGCTCCACACGGGACCCGCGCCGCTCATGCGGCGGCCCTCCTCATCCCGGCCTTCTCCTCCCCGGGGAGGAGAAGGCGTCACGGAGGAGCGCAGCTTCGCTGCGCACGGCATTCGCACGCTCAAGTCGCGCGACCGCCTTTTCAATCGCAGTGAAGTCATCAAGGTGGTGCCTTCTCCCCTCCCGAGGGGAGCAGGACAGGTTGGGGGGTTCCAAAGATCGCGCAGCTACGCTGCGCTCGGACTCTCTCCGGAAGTCCCCGTATGGGCCGCCGAGCACCGCAGGGTGGCGGGGTTCCCGGCCCGAAGGGGCGAAGACAGGGATGTCGAGCCTCGCCAGTCGGGACAGGGATGTCCCGTCTGGCGAGCCCCCGGCGCCCGAGGCGCGCAGGGGAGTCCGCGCAGCGGACCGGCCCATCCGGGGTGCCCTTTCTTTCGCCTGTTTCTTTGGGCAAGCAAAGAAACAGGCTCGCCGAAGGCGAAAACCGGGGTGCGGGGCGGAGCGCCCGCGAAAGATACATCGCAGCGAAGCTGCACGACTTCTACCTGCGACAGATGATGCCCACGCTGCGCGGATCGATTCCGCGCAGTCGAGCCCCTATCCGGATGCGGCCGAAGCAGCCGCCGCCCCCTCCTCGGCCCGCCGCAGTATCTCCCCCGCCAGGGCGAGATACGCCAGCGCCCCGCGCGAGGCGCGATCGTAGATGAGCGCCGGTGCCCCGTAGCTCGGTGCCTCCGCCAGCCGGATGTTGCGCGGAATTACCGTGCGATACACCCGCTCCTTGAAATGCAGGATGAGCTGCCCGGAGACGTCGCTGGTGAGGTTGCTCCGCGGGTCATAGAGCGTGCGCAGGATGCCTTCGATCGCGAGATGGGGGTTCACCGTCTCGCGAATCCGGCGGATGGTGTCGGTCAGGGCCGAGAGCCCTTCCATCGCGTAGTACTCGCACTGCATCGGAATGATCACGCCGTCGGCGGCGGCGAGCGCGTTGACCGTAAGCAGGTTGAGCGCCGGCGGACAGTCGATGAGGATGTAATCGTAGTCCTCCGCGATTTGCTCGAGCGCCTTCTTGAGCCGGTGCTCGCGCCCGAACTCGGAGACCAGCCGCACCTCGGCGGTGGTGAGGTCGCCGCTGGCCGGGGCGATGTCGAAGGCGACGTTGTCGAACTTGAGCGTGCGCACGGCGTCGGCGAGCGGCGACTCGTCCAGCAGGACGTTGGCCGTGGTGGCTTTCAGCCGGTGCTTGTCCAGGCCGCAGCCCGTCGTGGCGTTGCTCTGGGGATCGAGGTCGACCAGGAGGACCCGGCGGTGCGTGGCCGCCAGCGACGCGCCGAGGTTCACGGCCGTCGTCGTCTTGCCGACGCCGCCCTTCTGGTTCGCGATCGCGATCACCCGACCCATGCGCTATTCCTTCGTCTCTCCTGCTCTGTTGAGCACCACGATATGCCGTTCCGCGCCGAGGTCCGGAATCTCGACCCGCTCGACCCGGGCGTCCCAGCCCTGCGGCAGGGCCGCCACCTCCGCGTCGACGCCCGCGCGACGGCCCTTGAGCGCCACGAAGCGCCCGCCCGGCGCCACCAGCGGCTCCGCCCATCCGACGAGCGCGGCCAGCTCCGCCAGGGCCCGAGCCGTGACGGTATCAAAACGCGGCCCGGGGCGGTAGCGCTCCAGGCGGCCGGCGTGGACCGAAACGCGCTCGCGCAGGCCCAGATGCCGAACCGCGTGGTCCAGGAACCGTGCTTTCTTGCCGGCGGATTCCGCCAGGACCCACTCGCTCCGCGGGGTGAGGATCGCGAGCACGAGCCCCGGGAAGCCGGCCCCGCTCCCCGCATCGAGCATTCGTGTCCCGCGCACGAAAGGCAGCGCCGCCGCGGAATCGAGCACGTGGCGCACGACCATGGCCTCCGGATCGTCGACGGCCGTGATGTTGTAGGCCCGGTTCCATTTCGCGACGAGCGCGAGGTAATCGGCCAGCGTCGCCACGGCCCCGGACGGCGCCGCGCAGCCCAGGCTTGCGAGCCCCGCGGCGATCGGCCGCGAAATGGTCGAGGCGCTGAAGTCTGCCATCGCGCGCTTCGCCGGCGAGCCCCGCCCCGAGGGTCGCCTATACCTGCCAGAGTCCCATGAAATCGGAGACGGACGTCTGCGCCAGCCGCTCGCCGTCGGCGCACAGCGCCTTGATCTTCTCCGCGCGATCGGCCGGGAGTTGGCCGCCGACGGCGTTCTCGAATTTCGACACCAGCACGGGGATGCCCTCCTCGCGCCGCTTGCGGTGACCGATCGGGTAGTCGATCGACACGCGCTCGGTCTTCGACCCGTCGTTGAAGAACACCTGCACGGCGTTGCCGATGTGGCGCTTGTCCGACTCGTAGTACTCCTTCGTGAAGCGCTCGTCCTCGCGCACTTCCATCTTCTCGCGCAGCGCGTCGATGCGCGGATCGGTCGCGACCTCGTCCTCGTAGTCGTCGGCGGTCAGGCGGCCGAAGACGAGCGGCACGGCCGTCATGTACTGGATGCAGTGGTCGCGGTCCGCGGGATTGGCGAGCGGGCCGGTCTTGTCGATGATCCGTACGCCCGGCTCCTGGGTCTCGATCACGATGCGCTCGATGTCGTCGAGGCGGCCCTTCACCTCCGGGTGAAGCTGCATCGCCGCCTCCACGGCCGTCTGTGCGTGGAACTCGGCCGGGAAGGAGATCTTGAACAGCACGTTCTCCATGACGTAGCTCGCGAAGGGCTGCGCGAGGCGGATCGGCTCGCTCCGGAACAGCGCGTCCTCGAAGCCCCAGGTCTTCGCGGTGAGCGCGGAGGGATAGCCCATCTCGCCGGTGAGCGCGATCAGCGCCAGGCGCACGCCGCGGCTGGTGGCGTCGCCCGCGGCCCAGCTTTTGCGCGAGCCCGCGTTGGGTGCATGGCGGTAGGTGCGCAGCGCCCCGCCGTCGAGCCAGGCGTTGGACACGGCATTGCGCACCTGCTCGCGCGTGCCCCCGAACATCTGCGTCACCACGGCCGCCGTGGCGAGCCGCACCAGCAGCACGTGGTCGAGCCCGACCCGGTTGAAGCTGTTCTCCAGCGCCAGCACGCCCTGGATTTCGTGCGCCTTGATCATGCCCGTGAGCACGTCGCGCACCGTGAGGGGTTCGCCGCCCTCCGCCTCTCGCCGGCGCGAGAACCAGTCCGCGGCGGCAAGGATGCCGCCGAGGTTGTCGGAGGGGTGGCCCCACTCCGCCGCCAGCCAGGTGTCGTTGAAGTCGAGCCAGCGGATCATCGCCCCGATGTTGAACGCCGCCTGAACGGGCTCGAGCTCCCAGCCCCGGCCCGGTACCCGGGCGCCGCCTTCCAGCGTTGCGCCGGGGACCACTGGCCCGAGCAGCTTCGTGCAAGCCGGATAGTTCAGTGCGAGCATCCCGCAGCCCAGCGTATCCATCAGGCAGTAGCGCGCCGTCTCGTAGGCCTCGCTGCCGGAGATCTCGTAGTCGCAGACGTAATCGGCGATCGCGGCGATCACCTCGTCGAAATCGGGCCGCTGGGCGGACTTGATGTCGTGCTGGGTCATGAAGTTTTCCTGTCAGTCGGTATCGATGCGAATTCACAACGCCTTGCGCAGGCATACGGCGGACGCGGGGCAGTGCAGGCGGAACTGCTCGCTCGCCCTCACGGCGCACGGCACGGCCTCCCGGGAAACCGGCTCGTAGCCCCGCGCGGAGAAAAACGGCGTGGCGGACTCGGTCAGCAAATACAGTGCCCGCAGGCCCCGGGTCGCGGCCCGCTGCTCGACCGCCGCCACCAGGGCCGCGCCGGTGCCGGTCCGCCGGGCGGCGGGCGCAACGACGAGCGAACGCAGCAGGCCGTCACGGCCGTGCCCCTCGAGGCCGATGACGCCGAGCAGGGCGCCGTCCGGGGCGCGGGCCGCCAGGATGTCCGTGGCGGTACTCAGCGCACACAGACCGGCAGCTTCCAGGGCGCGGGCCGCCCAGGCGCGCGCCCCGGCGTCGCCGTCTGAAATCACGGGCGGCGGCGTCCTTGCCATTCAGGTCCCCACCGCCCGTGGCGTCACTTGCGCTTCGAGATCGGCTTCCAGCGCGCGAGCGAGGGACCGACGTAATCCGCCCCGGGGCGGATCAAGCGGTTGTTCGCCCGCTGCTCGAAGATGTGCGCGGACCAGCCGGTCAGCCGCGCACACACGAAGAGCGGCGTGAAGAGCGAGGTCGGCACACCCATGAAGTGATACGCCGCGGCACTGTAGAAGTCGAGATTGGGGAAGAGCTTCTTCTCGTCCCACATCACCTTCTCGACCGCTTCGGAAACGGCATACAGCCGGGCGTCCGGATGCCCCTCGGAGAGCTTGCGCGCCCAGTCCTTGATCACGCGGTTGCGCGGATCGAACTCCTTGTAGACGCGGTGGCCGAAGCCCATGATCTTGGCCTTCTTCTCGAGCAACCGGTAGGTGCCCTTCTCGGCCGCCTCCGCCGTGCGGTACTTCTCGATCATCGCCATCGCCTGCTCGTTGGCGCCGCCGTGCAGCGGGCCGCGCAGTGCGCCGATCGCCCCCGTGATCGCCGAATAGAAGTCCGAAAGCGTCGCGGTGATTACGCGAGCGGTGAACGTCGATGCGTTGAACTCGTGCTCGGCGTAGAGGATCAGCGACACATCGAGCGCCTTGCGATGCGTCTCGTTCGGCTTCCTGCCGGTGAGCATGCGCAGGAACTGGCCCGAGATGGTGTCCTCGCGGCCGTTCGTCTGGATGCGCTTGCCCTCCGTGTGGAAGCGGTGCCAGTAGAGCACCATCCCCGGCACCGTCGCGAGCAGGCGCTCGGCGACCTTGTGCTGGTGTTTGAAGTTGCCCTCCGGTTCGAGGTTGCCGAGATAGGACACGCCCGTGCGCACCACGTCCATCGGGTGCGTATCCGAGGGAATGTCCTCCAGCAGGTCGCGCAGCGGCTTCGGCAGCCTCGCGTTGTCAGCGAGGCGTCGCTTGAACTGGCCGAGCTTGCGCCGGTTGGGGAGCTTGCCGTAGAGAAGCAGGTAGGCCACTTCCTCGAAGCTCGCCTTGTCGGCGAGATCGTAGATGTCGTAGCCGCGGTAGGTGAGACCGGTTCCTTCCTTGCCGACGGTGGCAATCGCGGTCTCGCCGGCGGTCACGCCCGCGAGGCCGCCCGGTTTCTTAGCATCTCCAGCCATTTCTATACCTCCTTGATTCGCGCGCCCGGCGTCCGGGCCGGCGCCTATTTACTGAACAGTTCGTCGAGACGGCGCTCGTACTCGTGGTAACCGAGCACGTCGTAGAGCTCGTCGCGCGTCTGCATGAGATCGAGTGCTTCCTTCTGCGTGCCGTCGCGCCGGAGCACTCCGTAGACCATCTCCGCCGCGCGGCTCATTGCCCGGAACGCGGAGAGCGGATACAGCGCCATGGCGACGCCCGCGTCACCCAGCTCCTCCGCGGTGAACAGCGGCGTCTTGCCGAACTCGGTGATATTGGCGAGCACCGGCACCTTCACGGCGTCGGTGAACTCGCGGTACTCGTCGAGCGTCTGGAGAGCCTCGGCGAAGATCATGTCCGCGCCGGCCTCGACATAGGCACGCGCGCGCTCCAGCGCCTGCCGCTGGCCCTCCACGGCGTGCGCGTCGGTACGGGCCATCACCACGAACTCCGGATCGGTGCGCCCGTCCACGGCCGCCTTGACCCGGTCGCACATCTCGGCCGTATCCACCAGGGCCTTGCCCGGGCGGTGGCCGCAACGCTTCTGGGCCACCTGGTCCTCGATGTGAAGGCCCGCGGCACCCGCGCGGCTCATCTCGCGCACCGTGCGCTGGATGTTGAATGCCTGCCCGAAGCCGGTGTCCGCATCCACCAGGAGCGGCAACCGCGTTGCCGCCGTGATGCGGCGGATGTCCTCGCAGACGTCGTTCAGGGTGGTCATGCCCAGGTCGGGCAGGCCGAAGGACGCGTTGGCGACGCCGGCGCCCGACAGGTACAGCGCCCGGAAGCCGGCACGCTCGGCGAGCAGCGCACTGTAGGCGTTGACCGCCCCCACGACCTGGAGGGGGTGTTCCTCTTCGAGGGCCGCGCGGAACCGCGCGCCCGCGGAATCGGTTGACATGCGTAACGTCCCGTCAAGTCTTGTTTTTCAAACCCATTTTACCCGACTTGGCCGCGGCGCCCGGTTACTCGACCCGATCAACACTGTCCCGGCACGGTGACGGGATCGTGTCAACCAGGCCAGGCACACGTGCGCGAGCCTTTCTGCCGGGGCGCCCCCACCGGGCCTTCCCGGACACGGTTCTACCGGTGCCGCCGCCATATGACCGGTCAGGCTTCCGCGTCTGATGGAGGCTCCAGCGACCGCGCTCGCGTCGATCGCCAGATCGCGCGCGGAATGCTCCAGAGGGCCATGTACGTGGCGCCCAGAGGGCTGTAGACCAGCATCGCCTTGAGATGACCGTCGTGAGTGTGCCCGAGGACCGCGTAAGCGACTCCGGCCAGAACCAGAGAAAACGATGCGAGTCCTGCGGCCTGCTTCCAGGTGATGTTGCCCCAGGCGTCAGGTTGCCACATGAACAGGGCGAGAAGCGCCAGGAGGAGAAACACGAACCCCCACCTCAGGCTCAGGAGCACGAGGCTCCCGCGTACCCAATCGGCAGAGAGGTGTCCCGACAGGACGAGCCCATAGGCAACGCCATAGGTGGTGGCCCCCATGGCGACGAGGATCACGACGTCGGAGAATCGTATCCACGAAAACCGCAGCCGCTTGCCGTCCGCGGCCGAATACGGATAGGGCACGAACAGCCACCACCACGGTCGCTTGCCGCGTCTCATCTCCCCCCCCCCGATACGGGCACGCGATCAGTGTGCCATTTATCCGCCCGGATCCCTAGGGCGCGGTCTGGCGGGTGGGCATCACCAGCATCTCCTGCACGTTGACGTTGCCGGGCTGCGCGAAGGCGTAGACCAGCGCATTGGCGATGTCCTCCGCGTGCAGCGCCTCGATGCTGTCGCGGCGTTCCTTCATCTTGTCGGCCGGCACGTTGAAGCCCCAGTTCGTGTGCACGGCGCCGGGCTCGATGAGCGAGACGCGAATGCCGTCACCGCCGAGCTCCTTGCGCAGCGCATCGTGCAGACCGACTTCGGCGAACTTGGTGGCGTTGTACACGGCCCAGCCGCCGAGCCCATAGCGCCCGCCCACACTGGAGACCGTGCTGATCATCGCGTTCGGCCGCCCGCGCAGCATCGGGATGGCATGCTGCGTGCAATACATCACACCGTAGAGATTGGCATCGATGGTGAGCCGCCATTCTTCCCGATCCTGCTTCTCGAACGGCGCGTTGTAGCCGACGCCGGCGTTGTTGAAGAGCAGGTCCAGCGACCCGAAACGCTCCTCGAGCTTGCCGAAAAGCGCGGCGACCTGTTCCGGATCGCCCACGTCGGTCGGAACGGCGATCGCCTTGTCGCCCAGCTCTTTCGCCAGCGCCTCGATCTTGTCCGCGCTGCGCGCGGCGAGCACCACGTTCACGCCTTCGGCGGCCAGCGCGCGCGCCGCCGCCTTCCCGATTCCGCTGGAAGCGCCGGTCACGAGCGCCGTGGTGCCGGCAATGTCGCGAATATCCATGTCGTCCTCCTGGGTTGGTTCCGCGCGAACGAGAGTAGCAGCGGACTGCTACGGTCCGTAGTCGCCCCGGACTTCCGCGGCCATGTCGCGGTCGAACAGCTCTTCCTGCGCGTACAGGTAGTCCCGGTCCACAAAGCCCGACAGACCCACGCCGACCAACCGGTAGAGGCTTCCCGCCGGCCGCTCCACGCGGGCCCGCAAGGCGCAGGCCACGTCCGCCAGCGCGCCGGCGGAACCCGGCGGGGCGGGCAGCGTGAGACTGCGCGTGAGCACGCGGAAGTCCGCCGTCTTGAGCTTGAGTACCACCGTGCGCGCGACGCGTCCATCCTCGCGCGCCGCCGCGGCCCAGGTTTTCTCCGCGAGGCGGCGGATGTGCGGCTCCAGTTCGTCGAGCCGCAAATCCGTTGCGAACGTGTCCTCGGCCGACACCTGGACCGTCGGGCGTTCCGTGCGCACCGGCGACTCGTCGATGCCGAACGCGAGTTCGTGCAGCCGCCGGCCCCAGCGCCCGAACCGCTCCTCCAGCAGGCCCGCCGGCACGTCGCGCAATTCTCCGACCCGGGTGACCTTCATCGCCTCGAGTCGGGTCCGCATCACCTTGCCCACGCCGGGCAGCTTGCCGACCGGCAGCGGCGCGAGGAAGCGCTCCACCTGTCCGGGCCGGATCACGAACAGCCCGTCGGGCTTGCGCCAGTCGGAGGCAATCTTCGCCAGGAACTTGCTGGGCGCCACGCCGGCCGACGCCGTCAGGTTCAGCTCCGCGCGGATGGCCTCGCGGATTGCCCGTGCGACCGCGGTGGCGGACGGCAGGGCGACCTTCGGCTCGGTAACGTCCAGGTACGCCTCGTCCAGCGACAGCGGTTCGATCAAGTCCGTGTAACGCTCGAGGATCGCGTGAACCTGTCGCGAGACGGCCTTGTAGCGCGGAAAATCCGGCGGCACGAACACCGCCCGCGGGCAGAGCCGCTCCGCCCGCGCCGCCGGCATCGCCGAATGCACCCCGTAGCGCCGCGCCTCGTAGCTCGCCGCGCACACCACAGAACGCGCGCCGCGCCAGGCGACCACGACGGGGGTGCCGCGCAAGGCCGGGGCGTCGCGCTGCTCCACGGACGCGTAGAACGCATCCATGTCCACGTGGATGATCTTTCGCCGGGGTTCGGCCAAGGCCGCGCCGGAGGGTGCCGGGTTAGGTTCTAGGATATCCTCCGGCCGCCGCGACGGCCCGGCGCGAAGCGCCGCCGGCTACTCCGCACCCGCGCCCGTATCCTGCTCCTCCCGTTCGGAGCCGGCCAGCGAAAGGCCGCCGAGATCCTCGTCCTCGAGCGAGCGCGCCCGCCGGCGACTGCGAAGCTTGATCTGCAGCCGCAGCTCGTTTTCCGAGTCCGCGTTGGCGAGCGCGTCCTGTTCTGAGATGAACCCCCGCTCGTAGAGGTCGAAGAGCGACTGGTCGAAGGTCTGCATGCCCTGGGCGCGGCCCTTCTGCATCGCCTCCTTCAGGTCGCCGACCCGGCCCTGGTGGATGAGGTCGGCCACGTGCGGCGTATTGAGCAGCACCTCCACGGCGGGCACGCGTCCCTGGCCGTCCGGCGTGCGGATCAGCCGCTGGGAAATGACCGCCTTGAGGTTGAAGGACAGGTCCAGCAACACCTGGCCGCGGCGTTCCTCCGGGAACAGGTTGATGATGCGGTCCAAAGCCTGGTTGGCGTTGTTGGCGTGCAACGTGGACAGGCAGAGATGCCCCGTCTCCGCGAACTGCACCGCGAACTCCATCGTCTCGCGGCTGCGGATCTCGCCGATCTGGATGACGTCGGGTGCCTGGCGCAGGGAGTTCTTCAGGGCGTTCTCCCAGCTTTCCGTATCCGCACCGATTTCCCGCTGATTGACGACGCAGCCGCCGGGGTGCTTCGTGTGCACGAACTCGATGGGGTCCTCGATCGTGAGGATGTGTCCCTGCGTCGCACGGTTGCGGTAGCCCACCATCGCCGCAAGCGTCGTGGACTTGCCCGAGCCGGTGGCGCCGACCATGATGATCAGGCCCCGCTTGGTCAGCGAGATGCGCTCCAGCAGCTCGGGCACCCGCAGATCCCCGATCGAGGGAATCTGCGTGGGAATCGTACGCAGCACGAGGCCGGGAACGCCCTGCTGAACGAAGGCGCTCACGCGGTACCGGCCCATGTCGCCGGGACGGATCGCGAAATTGCACTCGTGCGTATCGTCGAATTCCCGGCGCTGCCGGTCGTTCATGACGGAACGCACGATCACGGCAACCTCTTTCGGGCTCAACGGCTCCTCCCGGAAGGGACGCAACGCCCCGTGCACCCGGAACAATGGCGGATAACCCGCGGTGAGATACATGTCCGAGGCCCCATGCGCTTCCATGTCCTTCAACAGGGCCATGACGAAGCGCGGCGCGCTGTCGCGTGTTACGGCGTCGTCCGAAGTGACTCGCGTCTCGGGGCGTGACGTGCGCGTTACCGATTCGGCCTCCCGTTCGCCCGGACGCGGGGGAGCAGACTGGCGTTCGGGATGGGCATGGTCGGGCGAGGTCCGCAGCGGTGAACGGACCGGGTCTGCTCCGTGCATGGGCACCTTCCGTTTCTCGGCCGCTTCGTCTCGCCGGCGAAGCGGCAGGGTTTCCCGCAGGCGGCCACGACGGCCGGCGCGGGGCCGGGCGCGAAAGGCCGACGAGCGTCCGGAAGGGCAGCCGCGGATGTGACGGCTGCGCGTTCGGAAATCCCGCTGCCGTGGACGCCCGCGGGCGTCGTTAGGCCGGTGATTTTGCGTCGCCGCCTTTCGGCGGCTTTGCCTTTTCGCGCCGGACTTTTATAGGGCGCGTAGCGCCTTCCTGTCAACAAGCCCAATGGGGCCGATCGACGTCGCGCGCTATGTGTTGCCAAGGGTCGATCGACCGAGGTCTGGCACGCTCCGAAGCGCCGATCGAAGAACCATCGAACTCGCTCGTTGCCCGGATTGTCTGTCCGGCCATCACGCGAGCGACATCATGCGACGGCCAACATCAAAAATGACCCGCTGGAGAGGTCAGGTTGCCGGTCTGGCCCGATCCGGCTCGATCCTATGCCGTCTCACCAAGGAAGACCGCCCCCTTTCCCTGCCAACTTGACCCACGCGGCGGCGACGGTGAGAATGGCTTTGCCGCTGGCGTCGTGACGTTCCACGACATGGGAAGCCGGTGCGCCCGCGAAGAGCGGGCAAGTCCGGCGCTGCCCCCGCAACGGTAGGCGAGCAAAGCGCTCTTCAGGCAGCCACTGCGCACAGGCGCGGGAAGGCGAAGAGCGCGGGCCGAAGCGGCCGCTCGCGAGCCCGGAGACCGGCCACGGCAGGTTCGGTGCTGCGGTGGGCGGCGTCCGGGGCTTCGTGTCCCCCTCCCCTCCGCAGGCCGATGGGTTCTCGCCCGCACGCGGGTCGGCATGCGCGAGGTTGTCTCCTGATGCGTTTCATTATCTGTGTTGCCGCGGCGCTCGCCGCGACGGCCGCCTTTGCTTCATCGTCCTCTTCCTCCGGCTCCACGGCCTCCACCAAGCTGGCCACGATTACCGTGAGCGCTCCCACCGGCACGCCGCGGGCGCTGGACGCCACGCTCGCGCCCGTTATCGTGATCGGTCCGGACGATCTCGCTCCCTTCGGCGGGACCGACCTGGCGTCGCTGCTGCGCTTCTACGCCGGGCTCGACGTTGCGAGCAACGGCGGCCCGGGCCAACCGACGTCGCTGTTCATGCGCGGCGCGGGCAGCGAGCAGACGCTCGTGCTGATCGACGGGGTGCGCGTCAACCCCGGTGCGATCGGCGGGCCGCCGCTCGCGAACATCCGCACGTCGAGCGCGCAACGGGTCGAGGTGGTGCAGGTGCCGCGTTCCGCGCTGTACGGCTCCGAGGCCATCGGGGGCGTCGTCGACGTCACGCTGCGCCGGCCGCCCCGCGACGGCTTCGCGTGGGGCGCCTCGGCAGGCGGCGGACACTACGCGAGCCGCGACGCCTCCGCCCATGCGGGCGGAGGCAACGGCACGTTTTTCGGCGGCGCACAGGTGGACTGGTTCGAGACCGCGGGCTATCCGCCGCTGCGCTCGAGCCCCCAGGCCAGCGCGTATCGCAACCGCAGTCTTCATGCCGTGGGCGGCGCCCAGGGTGACGCGGGCACGGCCTATGCCACGTTCTGGCGCTCCACCGGAACCAGCGATTACCTCGACTACACGGGCACGCCGATCAGCGAGGACTACACCGACCGGGTGACCAGCGCCCACCTGGTACGGCACCTAACCGGAGACTGGCGCAGCCGGCTCCTGCTCGGCCAGTTCTTCGACGGCATCGAGCAACAGCAGAGCACCGACTACACGCACACCTGGCGCAACTCCGTGGACTGGCGGAACGACCTCGGCCTGGGCGCGCACCACCTCTTGACGCTCGGTGCGTACCACGCGCACGAGCACGTGAACGCGCAGTCCTACGGGACGGGCTACGACACGATCACAACGACGAATGCGGTCTATGCGCAGGACCAGATGAGCTTCGGGCCGCACCGGATCGTGCTCGCGGGGCGCGAGAGCCACTTCTCGAGCTTCGGCGGCCAGTTCACCTGGAACGCGGACTATGGATACCGTTTCGCCCGGGACTGGCGGGTAACGGCGGGCGCCGGCACGGGCTTCCGAGCGCCCACGGCGACGGACCGCTACGGCTACGGCGGCAACCCGGACCTGAAGCCCGAGTACTCTCACAGCCTCAACGGCGGACTCTACCGGACGATCGGCAGTCACGCCATGGTCGGGCTCGACGTCTACCGGAACCGCATCGCCGATCTCATCACCTTCGAGTCCACCGCCTCGGGCGGACAGGAACAGAACATCGGGCAGGCGACGATTACCGGCGCGAACCTCTCCGCACGACTGCGTTACGGCCCGTGGCGCATCGAGCCGGGCCTGAACGTGCAACGCCCGCTCAACGAGCAGACGGGCGGCTACCTGCCCCGGCGTTCGCGGCGAAGCGCCACGCTCAACCTCGCCTACCACGCCGGGCGCTGGTCTGCCGGGATGCACCTGCGCGCGACCGGACCGCGCAAGGACTCCGACTTCACCACGACGACCGACGCCGGCTACGTGCTCACAGACCTGACCGCGTCCGTGAAGCTGGCGTCGGACTGGCGGCTGCGGGGCCGGGTGGAGAACCTCTTCGACGTGGACTACCAGACCGCGGCCGGCTACCGCACGCCGGGCCGCGGGCTGTATGTGTCCCTACAATACGAACTGCAGTGACGAGGACGCCACCATGGGAAACCGCCTGAGCCGCATCTACACCCGCACGGGCGACGACGGCACGACCGGGCTCGCCGACGGAAGCCGCGTGCCCAAGACCGGCACCCGCGTCGAGGCCTACGGCACGGTCGACGAACTCAACTCCGTCATCGGGCTGGTGCTCGCACCGGCGATCCCCGCGCCGGTGCGCGAGACGCTGGTGCGCGTGCAGCACGAACTGTTCAACCTCGGCGGCGAGCTCGCCATGCCCGGCGAGACGCTGATGAAGCCTGACGCGGTCACAGGCCTGGAAGAAGAGCTGGATGCGTACAACGAGGCGCTCCCGCCGCTGAAGGAATTCATCCTGCCGGGCGGGGGGCAGGCGGCCGCCGCCTGCCACCTCGCCCGCACGGTCGCGCGCCGCGCGGAGCGACGGCTGTTCGCGCTCGCCGCGGAGGAAGCGGTCAACGCCGACAGCCTGCGCTACCTCAACCGCCTCTCCGACCTGCTGTTCGTCCTGGCGCGGGTCCTCACCCGCGCGGCGGCGGGCGACGAAGTGCTCTGGGAAAGCACCCGCCTGGCCGGAGGCGCCCGGAAACGCTGATACGGCGCCCCATGCCGGCTGCCCGACGCACTCTCAGCGAAGCGGAGAAGATCCCGCGGCCCCGGGCGCCGGCGTCCCGGTGCCATGCGCGCCCGGCCGGCGCCGGGCCCGTGAGAGGTCGCGGCACACGGCCAGGGCCCCTTCGAGGATGCGCGGCGACGGCCGGCCGAGAACGTCGCCGGGCACGGTGAACAGATTGCCGGCCTTCACCGCGGCAAGCCACGGCCATTGCTGCCAGGCATGGAGCCGCTTCGCGCCGCCATGGCCGCCGCCCGTGAGGATGGCGCTCGGGTTGCGGGCGAGCACGGCGCTGCGGCCGACGACGGGGGCGAGCTTGCCCAGGCCGGAAAAGATGTTGCGCCCGCCGCAGAGCCGGATGACCTGGCTGATGATCTGCGGCCCGCCCACCGTGTACAGAGGCCGGGCCGAGACCTCGTAGAACACGGTGACGGGCCGCCGGCCGGAGTAGGCGCGCGCGAGCCGCTTGCGCTCGCGCGCGAACGCGGCGGCGGCCCGGTCCGCGGTCTTCGCGGTTCCCGCGGCCTTGCCGATCAGCCGGATCTCGCGCGGAATGTCGCCGAGCTTGCGCGGCGCGAAAAGAACAAGCTTCATCCCCAGCCGACGCAGCGCCCGGCGCGCGCTCGGCGGCGTCGCGCTTGCCCAGGCGACGACGAGGCCGGGCCGGAGCGCGGCGACGCGCTCGAGGTCGATGCGGAAGGCGTCGCCCACCCGCGGCAGCTTGCGCGCCGCGGGCGGCCAGTCAGTGTAGGCGGAGACGCCGACGAGGCGGTCCCCCGCTCCCGCCGCGAAGGCGATCTCGGTCGCGCTGGGCGCCAGCGCCACGATTCGCGTGGCAGGCGCGGGCAGATGGATGACGTTGCCGAGGTCGTCCTTCAGCGTAACCGGCGCCGCAGCAGCCGTCCCGCAGGCGACGGCGAGCAGGAGCAGTACCGCGCACCAGCCCACCGCGCGGGCGCGGCGCGAGCGTATCGTCGTCGGAGCCGCTACCGGTGGGCGCCGGTCCCCGGCTAGAACAGCCACCCGAGCAGCGTGATGATGCCGATGATCGTCAGCCAGATGATGACGCTGCGCCAGATGAGATCCACCGCCGCGTGCATCATCTCCACCTCGTCGGCATTCCCCCCCGCGATGCCTCGGAGCGCGCCGCGCCCGGCTCGGGCCAGGACGGCGTTGCCGCGATCGAGGAAGTGCCGGCCGGTCTCGCTCCAGGCGCTGCGGATGTCGCGCATCGCTTCGTCGAAGTTGCCCGCCACCGCGTACGTCAGGGCCAGGAGGTGCAACGGCAGCCACGCCATTACCAGCGCCAGCCGCAAGGCCACGCGCGCGTAGACGGTGCCGGGCCGGTCCGCCGCGGCACGCACCGCGAGGGTATCGGCCGCGCGGTAGAGGACCGCGCCGAGCGGGCCGAGCAACGCGAACCAGAAGAGCACGGAGAACAGGTAGTCGCCGGCCCGCTCCAGAACGGCTTCGGCGACCAAGTCGCTGTGGTTGTTCATCGCCTCGGGCGGCTCGCGCTCGAGCAGGGCGCCGGCAATCTCACGCGCGAGGGTGGAATCCCCCGCCGCCCGCGCCTTGAGGTATGCGGACGCCTCGACGGTGAGGTTGCGCGGTCCGAGGCAGAGCACCAGCACCACCACGCCGTAGGCGAAGCCGATCACGGGGTGCAAGCGCACGAGCCCCCACGCGATCGCCCCGGCGATGAAGGCGAGGGCGAAGCTGGGAAGCAATGCGGCGAGTGCCTGTAACGGCTCGCCGGTGTTACCCATCGTCTCCGCCCAACCGCGCAGCGGCTTTTCGTACCAACGGTGCAGACGCAGCCGCTCGAACGGCCGCATGACCAGGTCCAGCAGCAGCGCAACGAAGATAATGACGAAATTCACGCGCGGAAGCCCTCCCGTTCCGGCGTAGGCCGACGCCGCAAATTGTAACCCGCAGCGGCGAGATCGTCGCCGAGACGGCCCCAGTCAAAGGCCGGGCCGGGGTCGGTCTTGCGCCCGGGGGCGACATCCGCGTGCCCCGCGATGCCCTCCGCGCCGATGTCGGGATAGGCGTCGCGGAGCGCCGGAATCAGCCTGGCAAGCGCCGCATACTGGGCCTCGGCGTAGGGGGTTTCGTCGTCGCCCTCCAACTCGATGCCGACGGAGTAATCGTTGCATTCCACGCGCCCGCGCCAGCTTGAACGTCCGGCGTGCCAGGCGCGTCGCAGGCAGGACACGAACTGCACGATCTCGCCGCCGCGGCGCACGAGCAGGTGCGGAGCGACCCGGACGTCGCGGATCGCGGCGAAGTACGGGTGTGCGTCCGGATCGAGGCGGCCGGTGAACAGCGCCTCGATCCACGGCCCGCCGAACTCGCCGGGTGGCAGGCTGATGCCGTGGATCACGACCAGCCCGATGTCCACCCCCGCCGGACGCTCGTCCGCGTGCGGGCTGGAACGGCGCACGATGCCGGCGACCCAGCCGTCCGCGTCCAGGGAAAGGCCGCCCCGCCCGGCGCCCGGTGCCTGCGCTTTCGTCAAGATCGGGCCTCCTTTGGCCGTATCGCGTCAGGGGTCAGCATAATAGGGGCATGGCTCACGTTCCACGCCTTTACGTTCCCGGGGCCGCCTCCGGCGGCGACGCCCCGCTGCCCGAAGGAACCGAGCATCACCTGCTGCGGGTCTTGCGCCTGCGCCCGGGCACCCGTGTATTCGTGTTCGACGGAGCGGGCCGCGAATATGCGGGCCGGCTCGAGCAGCCGGGCCGCGAGTTGCGGGTCCGTGTCGGCGATCTCGAGCGCGCGGAGCCGCCGGCAGCGCTCGCCGTCACGCTTGTCGTGGCATTGTCGCGCCGTACGCGCATGGAGTGGACGTTGGAGAAGGCCGTGGAACTCGGCGCCGCCGCGATCCGCCCGGTATTCAGCGAGCGTGCCCGCATCCGCCTCGATGCGAGCCGGGCCGCCCGCAAGCTCGCACATTGGCGAAGCCTGGTCATTGCCGCGGCGGCCCAGTCGGGGCGCGCGCGGCTGCCTGTGCTCCGCGAGCCGGTCGCGCTGGACGAGGCGCTCCAGGATACCGAGGCGGCCACCCGGCTGCTGCTCGATCCCGGGGCGGATGCGGGGCTCGGCGATATGGCGGCGCCCGACCGGGAGCTGGCGCTTTTGGCGGGGCCGGAGAGCGGCTTCAGCGAGAGCGAGCGGTCCGCCGCCGAAGGAGCGGGCTGGCGGCCGGTGCGGCTGGGACCACGCGTCCTGCGCGCGGAAACGGCCGGCCCGGCGGCGCTCGCCGCCGTGCAGGCACTCTGGGGGGATATGCGCTGAGGCGCTGAGGCGCCGACTCAGGCCGCGAGCAGGCGGCCGGCTTCCTCGGCCAGTGCCGGGAGATCCGGCACCACGGGCCTTTCCAGACCCAGCGACAGCTCCGCCAGGAGTCCTTCGCGCGGCTCGTCCTCTGCCCGTTCCCCCGCCTGCTCCAGGAGTTCGGGCGTCACCCGCAGGATGTACGGGAACCCCTGGGCCAGGATGCCCACGGCAGCCGGCTGCAGGGCGTCCTGCGGAGCGCGCATGATGATCATGCGCGAGCGGCGCGAGTGCTCCGGGACCTCCGCGCCGAGCAGCGGCTCGATGGCGATCAGCGGGATGTGCTCACGGCGCCACCGGACCTTGCCCAGCAGCCACGGCGGCGAATCGTCGACCGGGACGATGCGCGGCATGCCGCGCACTTCCTCGACGAGGCTGCGCGGCAGCAGAAGCTTGCCGCTTCCGAGCGGCAGCAGGATGCAGTACAGCTCACGTTCCGATTGTGCCAATGCCGGGCTCCGAAATGCTGTTGCCGCGGCCGCGGCGGACTTCGCCTAGTCGAGGTCCGCGCGGCTCTCCAGGGCCGTGAAAGTTCCCGACGGGTCCAGTCCGCCGACGACCGACTGGATCGCCTCCAGAAGCTCGGCTTCCTGGTAGGGCTTGCCGAGATAGCGCTCGATACCGATCTGGCCCGCGCGGGCGCGGTGCTTGTCGCCCGTACGCGAGGTGATCACGATGATGGGGATATCGCGCATATGCGGGTCGTTCTTCATGTGGCCGGCGAGCTCGTAGCCGTCCATGCGCGGCATCTCGATGTCCAGCAGCAGTATGTCGGGCGTGTGGTCCTGGAGCAGCTCCAGGGCCTCGACGCCGTCCTTCGCCGCAAGCACACGCGCACCGCGGCGTTCGAGCAGGCGCTGCGTCACGCGGCGAACCGTGATCGAGTCGTCGACGATCATAACCAGCGTTTCGCGCACCGGGGCCTGCGACGTTGCGGCCGCGGCGGTTTCGCCGCCCACGTCGGCCTCCGGCATGGCGCGCACGAGCGCGGAGAGATCGAGCAGCAGTCCGATCGAGCCGTCGCCGAAAATGGTCGCACCGGCAATGCCGGGCACGTGCCCGATCTGCGGCCCCACGGACTTGACCACGACCTCGCTGCTGCCTTCCATGTCGTCGGCCATGAGCGCGATGCGCCGGCCGCCGGAATTAACGAGCAACAGCGGGACGCGCGGCGCCTCGTCTTCAGCCGCCGGCGCCTCCTCGCCCAGCAGGCCGGACAGGGAAACAATTTCGTAGGCCTCGCCGGCGTACTCGAGCATCGGCTCCTCGTTCTCGAGCAGCTCGTCCAACTGGGCCCGCGACAGGCGCTGCACCGCCCCGATGCTCGACAACGGCACAGGGTAGCGTGTGCGGCCCACGCGGATCAGAAGCGTCTGGGTGATCGCGAGCGTCACGGGGAGACGCATCACGCAGCGCGTGCCCTCGAAGGCCCGCGTGTCGATTTCGGTACGGCCGCCAACCTGCCGCGCCTCGGCGGCGACCACGTCCATGCCCACGCCGCGGCCGGCGGCCTGGGTCAGGGTATCCGCGGTGCTGAACCCAGGGCGGAAAATCAGTTCCGCGACTTCCCGGTCGCTGAGCTCGGCCTCGGGGCCGATGATGTCCTCCGCCTCGGCCTTGGCGCGGATCGCCTTGAGGTCCAGGCCGCCACCGTCGTCGGCCACCTCGATGACCACATCGTTGCCCTCGCGCCGCAGCGTGAGATCGATGTGCCCGGTCTCGGGCTTGCCCCGGTTGCGGCGCGTGTCCGCATCCTCGATCCCGTGCACAACGGCGTTTCTCAGGAGATGCTCGAGCGCCGGCAGGATATGTTCGAGGACCTGGCGGTCCATCTCGCCTTCCACGCCATGCAGTCGCAGCGCCGCGTCCTTGCCGGTTTCCTCGGCGATCTGGCGCACGACGCGGCGCAACCGTGCCGCCGAAAGCGTGAAGGGAACCATGCGCGTGCGCATGAGCGCATCCTGCAGGTCCACGTTGACGCGGCCCTGCCGTTCCAGCAGCACTGATCCCTGGCGCAGCTCCGTGGCCAGCAGCGAGCGCAGGCTTGTGAGGTCCGAGACCGCCTCCGCCAGCGATCGCGAGAGCTCATGGATGCGGGTGTAGCGGTCGAACTCGAGCGGGTCGAAGCCGGGAGCGGCATTATCCGCGCGGTGATCGGCCAGAATCTGCGCCTCGGTCTCCATGTCGAGTTCGCGCAGCTGCGTGCGCACGCGATCCACCGTGCGGTCGAGCTCGGTGAGATGCAGGTTCATGTTGAGAAGCTGCTGCTCCACGCGACTGCGATAGATGCTCAACTCGCCGGCGTTGTTGATGGAGTTTTCCAGGAGGTCGGCGCGCACGCGCGCCATCTCGTGGCGCAGTCGCGGCGTCGTGCGCCGATCCGGTCCGGAGCCGTCCGCCGCCCCCTCCAGGGGCTTCTCGTCCACCGACTCCGTCGTTTCGGCGCTGTCCGGCGTCTCCGCCTCGGCCGTCGTCTCGGCGTCGTTCGCGGCCGGTGCCTCCGCCTGCCCGCTGTCCTCGTCAGCGCCCGCGATATCGCCCTCGAGGTACTCCTCCAGGTCGCCGCCCGTATAGCGGCGCAATTCGACTACTACCGCATCGTCAAGCGGAATGCGCCCGTCGCCGGCAGCGTGCTCGAGCATGCGGTGGAGGCGGTCGCAACTGCGCTCTACGAGGCGCAAGAGTTCCCCGGAAACGGCCACGCGACCGTCGGCCACGCGTACCAGCAGGGACTCCAACTCGTGGGAAAGGTCCGCAAGCGGAATGACGCCTGCCATGCGCGCGCCGCCCTTGAGCGTATGCAGCCGCCGCAGCAGTTCGGTCAGCGGTTCGGTCAGGTCGTGGTTTTCGGACCATGCGGTGACCGAGGCATCGGCCCCCTCGAGCAGTTCGTAGGCCTCGCCGACGAACACGCCCGCGAGTTCCGGATCGTACTCGTCGAGTCCGCGGAGTTCGACGACGCGCCCCGGCGCCGCCGGCGGCACGGCCGGTCGCTCCGGTGGCGGTTCGGCGGGCACCTCCACGTCCGCGTCAAGGGTCTCTTCCGGCGTCTCCGCGTCTGCGGGGGCATCCGGTTCCGCGGGGGCTTCCGCATCGAGCGGCTCGTCCCGCGCGGCCGGCGACTCCGACTCCCCGGCGGCCTCGCCGTCCTCCCCGGGAAACTCCAGGGGTGGCAACTCCTCTTCCTCACGGGTCTCGCCGCCCGCGACGCCGGTCTCCTCCGGCGTCTCGTCGGCGAACTCGTCGCCGAGCAGCGATTCGGTATAAGCCTGGGTTTCGAGGGAATCCTCGCCCCGGTCGCCGTAGTCCCCGGCGCGGTCCTCGAGACGGTCACGCACGGGCTGCCACTCCGGCAGGGGCAGGCCGGCGTCCCCGTAAGCGCGGAGAAGCTCTTCTCCGACTCCCACCGCATCGGACATCTCCGGCACGAGCCAGCCGACGGCGGCCCCGTCCTGTTCGGCCGCCTTGAGCAGGCGGTCGAGCGGCGCGAACAGCTCGTCCATCTCGGTGACGCCCGCCATGCGCGCACTGCCGCACACGGTATGGGCGGCACGGCGCAATTCGAAGCTGACGTCCGGCCACCCGCCCGAGGCAACCGAGTCGAGCCAGGCGCGTATCGCGCCCAGATGGGCTTCGGTTTCGCGCCGGTAAACGTCGTACAGCGCCGGATCGATCCGCGGACCCGCCGCGGCCGCCTCGCCGTCCCCGTGGTCTTCCGGCGCAGCCGAGTCCGCGGACTGTTCCGCCGGAGCCTCGACCTCGGCAGACCCCTCGGTCTCGCCGGGAATCCCCCCCCCGTGCAGCGGTGCCTCTGCGGGCCCGCCGGATTCGAACTCCCCATCCCCACGCTGCCCGGCCGGTGCCTCCGCGGCTTGCTCGCGAACCTCGGCGTCGAGCGCGGAAGGCTCGCTTCGCGCCAGGCGCCAGGCACGGCCCAGCAGTTCCGCGACGTCGGCCTCCGGCTCGCGCCCGTCCTGGAACTGCGCCAGCAACTGCGGAACCGCTGCCACGGCGTCGCTTACGGCGGTCACGATGACCTCCGCCGGCGGCAGCGTGTGATCGATCACCCGGTTGAGGAGATTCTCGAAACCCCAGGCGAACTCACCCAGACGCGCGGCGCCGACCATCCGGCCGCTTCCCTTGAGCGTGTGGAAGGAGCGACGGACCGTCGTGAGCGCCTCGCGATCGTCCGGATTGTTGAGCCAGCGCGGCAAGGCCTCGTCGAGCGTCTCGCAGACTTCGGCCGCCTCCTCGATGAAGACTTCGACGATCTCCTGGTCCGCGCCTTCCTCGCGCACCGGCGGGAGCTCGATCTCGCCGGCGGGCGGGGCCTTGGAGACCGGCAGCGGGGGCGCGGAGGAGGACCGCTTGCTGCCCGTGTCGCGGGGTTCTTCTCCGGCATCGCCCGGCGCCGGGGCCGGCACGGCGTCGCTCGCTTCCGGCTCGGCCGCCGCTTCCGCGCTCTCGGTCCCTTGCGCCTCGAGCTTCGTATCCGCCGCAGCCGTTTCGCCGCCGCCCCTGCTCGAACGCTCCGGTGCACCGCCGATCGGCCCCTCCGGAACCTCGCCCTCGCGGATCCCGAGCGCCATCAACGCGCGATCCGCGTTTTCCAGCATGGACGCCGGCGGCGTGCGCCCGCGCTGCAGTGTCTCCACGTAGTACTCGACGCTCACCACGGCGTCGGCCAGCCGGTCGAGTTCGGAGCGTTCCGGCAGGCGGCCGCTCCGCGAGAGCGGCACCAGGTAATGGGCGATACGGCGCATCAGCGGCGCCACGTCGGATACGCCCAGGAAGTCGAGCGCGCGCCCCAGGAGGTCCGCCAACCGCGGCAGGTCGTCCAGGCGCACGGGATCGTGAGGATTGCGCACGGCCTCCGTTATGGCTTCCTTGATCCGCGAGATATCGGCCAGCACCTCGCGCAGACCGGCCACGCGGGCACCGCGCAGAGCCGCGGTGCGGGGATCGTCCCCGGACCCGACGAGGTAGGCCTCGACGTCGCTCTCGATCCCGATCAGCTCGGTGGCGAGCCGGAGCAACGAGGTCTCGTCGCTCTGCGTGCCACCGGCCAGCTCTTCCACGGCTTCGCGCTCGCGTACGACCCGCGCCCGCGGCTCGGCCAGCCCCAGCATCCCCAGGGCGTCGGCGACCTTCTTGAGCGTGTCGGCGAGCGGCGCCAGTTCCTCGGGATTGGTACGCCCGGTGCGCACGAAGATGTCGATCCGGTCGCGCACCCGGCCCAGGTCTTCGAGGATGGCGCTTCCGACGCTGCGCAGCAGGGCTCCGCCGGGTCCGGATGCGGCACCGCCGGCCGCGGAATCCTCGGCCTCGCCGGTTTCTCCCAGGCGGAACGCGGTACGGATCGCGTTCACGCGTTCGCCGCTCGAGCCGGCGCGTTCAACTTCCCCCAGAAGTTGCTCGACGAGCACCTCGGGCGGCTCGTCCGCCATTGCCGCCTCGGAACTCGTGGCGAGACGCTTGAGTTCGCGCTCGACCTGGCCCAGCAGGCGCTTGGTGCCCAGCGTCGGCGGCAGGCCGCCGTCCGCGAGGGCCTCGAGCACCCCGCTGACGACCCACAGGAACTCGAACACCGGCGGCGTCGTGGCCGCGCTCTCCAGTTCCGTCACGACGTCGCGCATGCGCGCGATGGCCTCGTCCTCGCCGGCTCCCTGGTAGAACTTCAGCAGCGCCGCCTGGTAGGCGGGCCGCATGCGCGCCGCAAGCGAGGCCGTGCTTTCGGCTCCGGGCACCGCCTGGGGCACGGCCGGCGCCGGGCGCCCGACGCGCTCGCGCGCGATGGGAGTACGCCCGAGGCGTGCGCGAATTTCGTTGGTGATCGGCAGCAGCACGGCAGGGCTGTCGCGCATGCCCGAGACCATGCGGTCGAGGTAGTCGGTCAACTCCAGACTGCCCCGCATCAGCGGCTCGAGCGTTTCCCGCTCGGGCCCGATCCGCCCGTCCCGGACGGCCTGCCCAAGCTGCTGCATGTGCTCGGCGAGCATCCGCCCGCCGTTCACTTCCACCATGGTGAGCGTGCCGACGACCTGGTGGATGCGCTCGACGAATTCGTCGAGCAGTTCCGGCTGATGCTTCGGGTCTTCGGCGTACGCGTCCAGTCGCTGGCGCGCCGTCTCGAGCGTGCGCTCGAGCTCGGTCTTGATCCAGCTCAGCGAATCGAGGCTGACGGTCGACATGGGTTAATAAGCCCGGGCGATCGGCCGGCCCCTCAGGCCGAGCCTCCCGCAGCTGCGAAGGAAATTTCTTCCTCGACCTCGGCGGCGCCCTCGGCCTCCGCCTCCGCCGTGCGCCGGGCTTCGTCCGGGAGCGTGAAGCCGGACACCGAGCGGCGCAGCTCGGCGGACAACTCGGCGAGCTTCCCGATGGAACGCGCCGTGACCTGTGTACCTTCGGCCGTCTGCGACGTGATCTCCTGAATCACGCCCATCGTGGTGGAGACCTCCGAGGCCACCTGGGCCTGTTCGCGCGCCGCGCCGGAGATGATCTGAATGAGCTTCGCGATGTTGTTCGACACCGTCTCGATCTCGTCCAGCGCGTGGCCCGCGTTCTCGGCGAGCTGCGCCCCGTTGACCACGCCCGCCGTCGACTGCTCCATCGAGAGGATCGCCTCGTTGGTGTCGGACTGAATCGTGCGCACCAGCGTCTCGATCTGGCGCGTAGCGCCTGCGGCGCGCTCCGCGAGGCGCTGCACCTCGTCCGCCACCACGCCGAAGCCGCGGCCGGCCTCACCGGCGGTGGAGGCCTGGATCGCCGCGTTCAACGCGAGGATGTTCGTCTGCTCGGCGATGTCGTTGATCAGTTCCACGATATCGCCGATCTCCTGAGAGGACTCGCCCAGGCGCTTCATGCGCTTGGACGTTTCCTGGATCGCCTCGCGAATGTTGGTCATGCCCTCGATCGTGCTGCGCACGGCGTCGCCGCCCTTGTGCGCGATGTCCACCGACCGGCGCGCGACTTCCGTGGCCCGTTCGGCGTTGGCGGACACCTGCTCGATCGATTGCGCCATCTGGGCGATGGATTCCGTCGCCGTTGTGATCTGGCGGCTCTGGTTGTCGGAGGCCTCGGCCAGGTGCGAGGCCGTCGCTTCCGTCTGACGCGCCGCGGCGTCCACCTGCACCGCCGTGTCGTTGATCGTCTTCACCAGCTCGCGCAGCGCCTCGACCGTGTAGTTGATCGAGTCCGCGATCGCGCCCGTGATGTCCTCGGTCACCTCCAGGCGCACGGTGAGGTCGCCGTCGGCGAGCGTGCCGAGTTCGTCCAGGAGGCGCATGATCGCTTCCTGGTTGCGCTCGTTCTGCTCCTGCTGGGCGCGCGCCGAGCGCCGGGCTTCGCCGGTGAGCTGATAGCGCAGCACGAGCAGGATGATGAACAGCAGCGCCGCGCCGCCCAGCACGTAGCCGTAGATCGGCTTGAAGGGGCGCGCCGCCATCTGGTCGCGGTAGGCGCCGGCCAGGGCGCCGGCGAAGGACAGCATCTTGGGGCCCGTCGCCTGGAGCGTGTCACGCGCCTCGTCCCAGCCCACGATGTCCGCGGCCAGCGGCGCGAGCGTCTGCAGGTTACCGTTCAGGCTCCGATACTGATTCTGCAGCCGCGCGAGCGTCGCCTGCACGTCGGAGTAGTTGGGCAGCGCATTGATACCGAGCTTGGGTGAGCCGTTGATCAACGCGGTCAGGATGCTTCCGAAGTCGTCGACGTGATTCTGCAGCGCCACAGCCGCGCCCCGGACGTTGCCCTGCCCGGTCGCAAGCGTCTGGACTTCATTGGCCGTTTGCTCGGCCGCGAGCGGCTGGCCCGCCACGCGCGCGATCAGGCTGCGCGGCAGGTTGTGCTTGCTCATGCGCTTGATGAGCTGGTTCCAGCTCGTGACGTAGGCGGGCATGCCCGAGAGCACCGACGTTGCCGCCTGGTGCGCCACGAGGATGCTGTCCTTGCCCTGGATAATCTTGTTCACCGCAGGTCGGGCGTTCGACCACTGCTTCTGGAGGAGCTGCAGGTTGGAGGCCACCGCACCCGAGGCGGCGGGCATCAACGTCTGCGGGTCGCCGCTGCCCATCAGGGCGAGCGCCGACGACATGTGCCGCAGGCCGCCCGCCATCGTGGCGAACGCGCCCCGGTTGCCCCTGAGCGCCTCGTCGGCCGCGTTCGGCAGCCTCTGGGACTGCACCTGCGCCGTGGACGCCTGCGCGAGGAACTCGGTGTCGTAGGTCGAGTCCTGTGCGACGAAGAAGAAATCGGTCGCCGCGCCGACGATGCACACGAGCGCCAGCACGCCGATGACGTAGGTCAGGACGGTGCCTCTTGCCGTAGTGGGCTGGGCCATGATTATTTACCTCAAAACCTGTAAATGTCCGATTCGCGGGGCATCCTGCCTCCCTCTCACGAAGCCGCCTGCAGAAAAGCCTCGGACTCCACGAGGTCGCGCAGCCCCACCACGGACCACGATTCCCCGTCGCGTTCGTAGACTCCCAGCAGGAACGGCTTGAGAGCCTCCGGCAGGTCTCCCGCGCCTCCCCCCGCCTCCTGCGGCGTGAAGCGCCGGAAACCGACGACCTGATCCACGAGCAGGCCGGCCGGAATTTCGGGATGGTTCACCACGATCACGCGGCTCGAGCGCGAGCGCTGCATCTCGTCCAGCCCGGACCACAGCCGCAGGTCGGTGACCGGCAGCAACTGGCCGCGCACGTTGGCGAGGCCCATCAGCCAGGGCCGTGCCCGCGGAATGCGGGTCACGGCATGCCAGGTGATCACCTCGCGGATCTCGGCCCGCGAGCAGATCAACCGGTACGGGCCGAGGCGGAAGGCCACGCCGACCCAGAGATCCTCGCCCGCACGCCGGCCGCCGCTGCCGCGGCCGAGCACGGCCTCCTCCAACCCCAGCAGGAGTTCGAACGGCCGTCCCCGGAGTTCGCGCAGCGCCTCGGAGGGCATTTCAGCCGATGACCTCTTGGATTTTCGTCACCAGTTCATCGCCCGACACGGGCTTGGTCATGTAGGCCACCGCTCCCTGACGCAGCCCCCAGACCTTGTCCGTGGGCTGGTCCTTGTTGGTCACGATCACCACGGGAATCTTCGCCGTGTCGGGATCCTTGGTCAGTTTGCGCGTGGCCTGGAACCCGTTCACTCCCGGCATCACGACATCCATCACGATGGCGTCCGGAAGCGATTCGCGCGCCGCGGTGAGGCCGCCCTCCCCGTCTTCGGCGGTCAGAACCTCGAAACCGTTCTTTTCGAGGGCGGTGCGCATCACGTGAGTCTCCGTGGGAGAGTCGTCCACGATCAGGACTTTCGGCATGTTTTGTTCCTCAGCTGACAGCCTGGCGGCGATCCGGCAGGTGGCGCTGGACCGCGCCGATGAGTTCATCACGCGTGAATGGCTTGGTGACGTAATCTTCCGACCCCACGACGCGCCCCTTGGCCATGTCGAACAACCCGTCCTTGCTCGAAAGCATGATCACCGGCGTCTCCTTGAACGCCGGATTGTTCTTGACCAGGGCGCAGGTCTGGTAGCCGTCCAGACGCGGCATCATCACGTCCACGAAAATCACGTCGGGATCGTTGTCGGCGATCAGCGAGAGCGCCTCGAACCCGTCTTCCGCGGTGAGAACGGTGGCACCCGCACGCCCGAGGAGCGTCTCGGCCGTGCGGCGGATCGTCTTCGAATCGTCGACGACCACCACCTTGATGCCGCTGAGATCCTTCACCTCGTCATTCACATCCTTATCCCCCTCCGCGCCAGCCCGGGCCGAGCTCACTTCCCGCTTCTGATCCGGCGTCGAGTTCATGAGCCCTCTGGCTTCCTTACGTGCAATACCGTAACTTTTAGCACAATATGCGCCTTTAAGCTATTGAGTCAATGGTAACTGTGCCCCCAGCCAACACCTCCGGAAAGCACCTTGCCGTGGTGATGGACCCCATCGAGGCCATCCACCCCGAGAAGGACACCACCCTCGCTCTGCTGCTGGAAGCTCAGCGGCGGGAATACGAGATTACCTACCTTCTCCCGGAGGGCCTGCGGGCCGACGGGGGCACCGCGCTCGGGCGCGGCCACCGCCTGCGCGTCGCCGATTCCGATTCGCGCTGGTTCGAACTCGGCGACTATGTCGACGAGCCGCTCTCGGCGTTCGACGTCATCCTCATGCGCAAGGACCCTCCCTTCGACGAGGAATACATATATCTTACCTACCTTCTGGAACTGGCGGAGGCGGCGGGCACCGTCGTGGTCAACAAGCCGGCGGCCCTGCGCGATTACAACGAGAAGGCCGCGATCCTCAAGTTCCCGGAGTTCGCGCCGCCGACGCTGATCGCCCGCGACGCCTCCTCGATCCGCGCATTCCGCCGGCGCGAGGGGCGGGTGGTGGTCAAGCCGCTCAACGGCATGGGCGGGCGCGGCGTGTTCGTGCTCGAGGAAGGGGACCCGAACCTCAGCTCGGTGATCGAGACGCTTACGCACGGCGGCCGCGAGCATGTCATGGCCCAGAGTTTCCTGCCGGAGATCGCCGACGGCGACAAACGCGTGCTGCTGGTGGACGGCCGGCCGGTGCCATACCTGCTTGCGCGGGTGCCCGCGGAAGGCGAGAGCCGCGGCAACCTCGCCGCCGGCGGCCGCGGCGAGCCGCGCCCCCTGGGGCCCCAGGAGCAGCGCATCGCGGAGCTGATCGGCCCCGGACTGGCCGCGGCCGGCCTGCTGTTCGTGGGGCTGGACATGATCGGAACCCGGCTCACCGAGGTAAACGTCACCAGCCCGACCTGCGTACGCGAACTCGACCGCGCCTATGGACTCAACATCGCGGGCGACCTGTTCGACGCCGTCGAAGCCCGCCTCCGGGAGACGCCGTGAGCGCACCGGCCGCCGCCGTCCCGGCTCCGACCAGCCATCGCGTCACCCGCGAGCGGCTCGTCACTGCGCTGATCTTCGCCCTGCTGGCCCACGGCGTCATCCTGCTGGGCGTGGGCTTCGTCTCACTCGTGCCCAAGCCCGAGAAGCGCTCGGCCGTCGCCGTGACGCTCGTGCGCACGACGAAGGTGACGGCGCCGCCGCGCCGCGCGGATTACCTGGCACAGGCCAACCAGCGCGGCCCCGGCAACACGCGTCGCGCGGAGGCCCCCGAGCCCGCGATGGACTCCGCCGCGCCATTTCCGGAGCCGGGCCGGCTACTGGCGCAGGCGTTGATGCCGAAGCTATCCGGGAAGGGGACGGATCAGCGCTCGCCGACGCCGCAACGCACCCACAGCGGGCGCCACCGCATGGTCACGACGTCGGCGGCCTCACGCCGTGTGGACAACGGGCGGGCCGCGCCGTCCGGGGCACGCCGTCCGGTGCTGATGACGCGTCTCACGCCCGCTGCGCGCCGCCACAGGCGTGTGCAGGGGCGCGCCGTATCGCTGCCGCGCCTGCACGGCAGCGAGCCGCGCAAGCGCGCCCGGACCGCCAACGCGCGGGCATCGGTCTTCGCCCCGTACCTCGAGTCGTGGCGCGCCCGGATCGAGTCGATCGGCCGCGCCCAGTTCGCCCGGCTGGTGCCGCCTCGCGTGCGGCGCGGCACGCTCACGCTGGCCGTATCGCTGAACTCGGACGGCACGATCCGCTCGGTCGACATCGCGCGGCGCTCGCGCCATCCCGCGTTGAACGCCGCGGCGCTCAAGATCATCCGCCTCGCCGCGCCGTTCGCGCCGTTCCCGCCCAAACTGCGGCGCGAGACGGACGTACTGTCCTTCACCTACCAATGGAACTTCATCCGGGGCGGCGGCAGCACCGGTACGGTGGGCGTCGGCAGAGGATGATGCCGCCGCCGGCGGGCGACTTCAGGCCCCGACGGGGCAGGTAACGCCGGTTCCCTTGATGCCGCAATAACCCGCCGGGTTCTTCGCCAGGTACTGCTGGTGGTAGTCCTCGGCGTAGTAGAAGGGCGGCGCGGGGACGAGCTCGGTCGTCACGGGGCCGAGTCCGCGTGCCTCCAGTGCTTTCGCATAGGCCGCGCGCGAGGCCGCGGCCGCGCGCGCCTGACCGTCCCCGTACGTGAAGATCACGGAGCGGTACTGGGTGCCGACGTCGGCATGCTGTCGCATCCCCTGCGTGGGATCGTGGTTTTCCCAGAACGTCTGCAGCAACGATTCGTAGCTCACGCGGGCGGGGTCGAACACGACCAGCACCGCCTCGGCGTGCCCGGTCAGGCCGGAGCACACCTCTTCGTAGGTGGGATTCGGCGTGGCGCCGCCCCCGTAACCCACCGCCGTCGTCCAAACACCCGGCAGCTCCCAGAAAAGCTGCTCGGCACCCCAGAAGCAGCCCATCCCGAAAGCCGCCCGCTCAAGACCGTGCGGGAACGGCGGCCGGATGGCCCGGTCGAGCACGTAGTGACGGTTGCCGACGGGAAGCGGCTCCTCGCGGCCCGGCAGCATTTCCTCCGGCCCGGGCATGGTGTCGCGATGTGCCATGAACTGACAGCCTGCGGTATTTCGTCGTATTTTACGCCCGTGACGGCATGAATCAGCCGAACCCCTTACCATGAGAGGGTGCACGCGCTCATCGAACGGAGGACACGAGCATGACCGCGGGGGAACCCCGCCACGATCCGATGCGCTGGAACCAGGAGGACCTGCCCTTCGACGCGGTGGACCGCGCCGCCGTCGCCGACGACCGGCTTGTCTTCTACCTGGTGACGACCGCGTCCTTCGTGGAGATCACCACCGACCTCTACACCCGCAACCTGGTCGAGTACTTCGACGGCGACGACGAAGTCCAGGGCTGGCTGCAGGCCGGTTGGGAGCCGGAGGAACTCCAGCACGGGACCGCCCTGCGGCGCTACATCCAGTCGGCCTGGCCCGAGTTCGACTGGGATGCCGCGTACCGAAACTTCATCGCGGAATACAAACACTGCTGCCAGGTCGAGTTCCTGGGACCGACGCGCACGCTCGAGATGGCACGGCGTTGCATCGTCGAGATGGGCACCTGCTCGTATTACACGATGCTCGCCCGCGCCGCGCGCTGCCCGGTGCTGGCGGAGCTTGCCGAGAATATCCGCACCGACGAGGCCGGGCACTACCGGCACTTCCACGCCTACTTCCGGCGCTACAGCGAGGCTGAACGCCCCTCGCGCCGCACCATCCTGAAGACGCTGATCGGACGAATCCGCGAGATCGACGGCGAAGACGCCTACATCGCCTTCAAGCACGTGTGGCAGGCGGCGAACCCGGGGCGCCCGTTCAAGGCACGTTATTACAAGGCCTTCAACCGCGCGGTGCGCCGCCTCGCGGGCGAACACTACCCGTTCCGCATGGCCATCCACATGACGATCCAGCCGCTCGGGCTCGGGGTGAAGACGCAGCGCCGCCTCACCGCGGCGCTGGCGCGGACCGCGCGCATGGCGGCACGGATCACGGCGAGTTCGGCCCCCGTCTACTGAAGCGCCCGGGCGGCTCAGTCGGAGACCTGGAACTCCAGCGTGCCGACGGTGTCGATGGCCGCCCACACGTCATCGCCGGGGTGCAGCTCCCCGACCCCGGCCGGCGACCCCGTGAAGACCAGATCCCCGGCCGCCAACCGGTCATAGCGGGACAGTTCCGCCAGAATCTCGCCGATGCCGAGGATCATGTCCTCGAGGAGCCCGTCCTGGCGGACATCGTCATTCACGGCAAGCCGGATGCCGCCGTTCACGCCGTGGGGAAAGCAGTCCGCCGCGGGCCGGATGGGCGTGCATGGCCCGGCGGACGTAAAGCCCTTGGCCATGTCCCAGGGCCGGCCCAGATCGCGCGCCTGGTGCTGGAGGTCGCGCCGCGTCAGGTCGATGCCGACGGCATAGCCGTAGACGTGGCTGGCCGCCTCCCCGGCGGCGATATTGCGGCCACCCCGGCCCAGCGCAACGAGCAGCTCGACCTCGTGGTGCAGCGACGCGGTCGCCGCGGGGTACGGGACCGGCCCTTGCGGGACGAATACCGCGTCGGCCGGCTTGGTGAAGAAGAACGGGTCCGCGTCCTCAGGCATTCCCATTTCCGCGGCATGCGCGCGGTAATTGCGCCCCACGCAATAGACGCGCCGCACGGGGAACCGGGCCTCGCTCCCGACAACCGGGAGGGAGGGCCGGATGGGCGGCGTGAACACATAATCCATTGCGTCTCCGTCTGGTCCCTTTCCGCTGGGGCCAGTGTACTGCGCCGCGTCAGCGCGGCGCGAAGCGCACCCGGTGACTTCGGTAAGCCGCCGCGAGCCGGCCGGCCGCGTCCGGACCGAGGAAGCGCCGCACGAGGCCGAGGAAAACGCCCGCGAACTCGGGGCCGTGGGCGGCGATGACCCCGTGGCGGCGGGCGCTAGCCGCATGCCCCAGCTCGTGCAGCACCACCGGCCGCGTCCGGGCCCAGCGCGGAAACGAGAGCAGCAGGGCCCGGGAGCGCAGGTCGTAGGCGCTGTAGGCGTGCCGCGTGCCGCGCCCGTCCTTGACGCGTACCGACGCAAACCGCCCGAACTCCGCCTCGAACCAGGCATCCCCGAGAGTCTGGTCCACGTAAGCACACAGCTCCCGGAGCGTGGCCAGGCGTGCGGGGCACGCGCGCGGATCGCCGAAGGCAGTCCGTTCCGCGGCGTAGAGCCGGGCGCGCTGGGAATCGCGGGGTCGTCTCAAGGCCTCGTGACTGCCGTCGTGACGGGACGCGACAGCTTACCGGACGCCGGCCGCCCCACCTATAACCCCCGGGCATGACGGGACGGGCCGTGACGTGTTCCGCCTTGACCGCCCCCGGGGCGCGTGCTCAAATCCGGCCGTTCCCACGCGCAGGTTCACGAGGAGCCACCATGAGACAGACCCGCGTACTCCTGTTCTGCACCGCCGCGATCATTGCCGCATCACCGGCCTTGGCCGCGTCCGGTTCGGGCAAGTTGCACTATCCGGTGGCCCACCGGGACAAGACCGTGGACCACTATTTCGGCACGGCCGTCCCGGCGCCCTACCAGTGGATGGAAAACATGGACAGCCCCCGCCTGCACAAGTGGGTGAAGCAGGAAAACGCGCTGACCAATTCCTACCTGTCGAAGATTCCCGTCCGGAGCTGGATCGATCACCGTCTCACGCAACTCTGGAACTACCCGAAGGAGACCACGCCCGACCAGGTGGCCGGCGGCCGCATCTTCTTCCGGCGCAACACGGGGCTGCAGAACCAGTCGGTTCTGTACGTCCAGGACGGCCCGTCGGCCAAGCCGCGCGTCCTGATCGATCCCAACAAGCTTTCCCCCGACGGTTCGATCGCGCTGGCCGGTTTCACGCCGTCGCCCGACGGCAAGTACATCGCGTATCGCCTGTCGCAGGGAGGCTCCGACTGGGAAACGGTGCATGTCATGAACGTGGCGACCGGCAAGAAACTCTCAGACGCCGTCAAATGGGTGAAGTTTTCCAACATCACCTGGACGCATGACGACGCCGGGTTCTTCTATTCCCGCTATCCGAAGCCGGCCAGCAACAACAAGATCAACCAGCAGGTGGTCGACCAGAAGCTCTATTACCATGCAATCGGCAAGCCCCAGGGCTCGGACAAGCTGATCTACGCCCGCCCCGACCTGCCGCGCTGGGTGGTCGAGGGCGACGTGAGCGAGAACGGCCACTACCTTTTCGTCACCCTGCAAAACGGCACGGCACCGCAGAACGAGCTCTATTACGCGGACCTCGGCAAGCCGGACAAGCCCGACATCGGCGCCAAGCTCAAGCCGCTGTTCACGAAGAACGACGCGAAGTATTCGGTCGTGGGCGTGAAGGACGGCACTTTGTACCTGCAGACGACCCTCGGCGCGCCCCGCGACCGCATCGTCGCGACCTCGCTCGCGACGCCCTCACCGGAGCACTGGCACACCGTCGTCCCCGAAGGCAAGGGCGTAATCCAGAACGCCACGCTGGCCGACGGGAAGCTCCTGGTCGACTCCCAGGTCGCCGCAAAGAGCCGGTTGAAGCTTTACTCCACCGGTGGAAAGGCGCTCGCGACACTGCCGTTCCCGACGCTCGGCTCGGTCGCCGGGCTGTCGGCACGCAACGATTCCAGCACCGTCTACTACGGCTTCACGTCGTTCCTGTACCCGATGTCCGTGTATCGATACGACGTCGCCACCGGAAAGACCGGGACCGTGTTCAAGCCGGACGTGAAGTTCGACCCGTCGCGGTACGAAACGAAGCAGGTGTTCTACAAATCCCGGGACGGCACCAAGGTGCCGATGTTCATCGTGGCCAGGAAGGGCCTGAAGCTCGACGGGAGCCATCCGACCGTGCTCTACGGCTACGGCGGTTTCGACATCACGATCACGCCGCACTTCAGCCCGATGCTGCCCGTCTGGCTCGAGCTCGGGGGCGTCTACGCCGTACCCAACCTGCGCGGCGGGGGCACCTATGGAGAGAAGTGGCACAAGGCGGGGATGCTGGGCAACAAGCAGAACGTCTTCGACGATTTCGCGTGGGCGGCCAAGTACCTGATCGGGAATAAGTACACCTCCGCGAATCACCTCGGCATCCAGGGTTACTCGAACGGGGGGCTGCTGACCGGGGCATCCATCACGCAGAGCCCGCAACTGTTCGGCGCCGCCTACATCGGCCACGGCGTGCTCGACATGCTGCGCTACCAGAAGTTCTCGGGCGGCGCCCTTTGGGCGCCGGAATACGGCACGTCCGACAACAAGAAGGCATTCAAGTGGCTCTATGCCTACTCGCCGCTGCACAACATCAAGCAGGGCACCTGTTACCCGCCGACATTGATCACCACCTCGTGGGACGACGACCGCGTCGTGCCCATGCACGAATTCAAGTTCACGGCGAAAATCCAGCGTGCCCAGGGATGCAACAACCCGATCCTGCTGCACACGACGGGCGCCACAAGCCACGTGTACATGCCGACGGACAAGCAGATATCGCAGACTGCCGACGTGTGGGCGTTTGAAGCAGACAGCCTGGGCGTAACCAAGCCGCCCGCTTCATCGGGCAACGGCAAGACGGATTGACCGGCTTCGCCGCCACCACGAAAAAGCCGGCCCGCGGGCCGGCTTTTTCATGCCCGGACCCGGGGCTCGTCAGGCGGGGGAAGCCCCCATGCGCCGCAACCAGCGGAAATGCGAGCGGACCCCCGCGAAGATCGAGCGGTGCGCCGCGTAGCGGATACCGAACTCGCGGCAGGTATCCTCGACGATTCGCGAGATCGCCGGATAGTTCACGTGGCAAATCCGGCTGAACAAGTGGTGCTCGATCTGGAAATTCAGCCCGCCCAGGAACCACGCGGCCAGGCGGCTGCGCCGTGCGAAGTCGACGGTGCTCTCGACCTGGTGGATGCCCCACGCCTTCTCCATGGTCCCGGGCGCATCGGGCACCGGGAATTCGGCCTCTTCCACACAGTGCGCAAGCTGGAACACGAAGCTCAACACGGTGCCCAGCGTGACCGCCGCCACGCCGTAGAACAGCAGCACGGCCCACCAGGAATGGAACAGCAGCGGCAGGCCGAAGGCCAGCATGAAGAACCCCAGCTTGCCACCGACGAAGATTGCCAGCTCCCGGCCGCGGGGCCGCGGAAACACCAGTCCGTCCATGCGGCCCAGCGCCACGTCGCGGAAATCGTCGAACAGGTGCCACTTCACCGCCATCAGCCCATAGAGCGGCCACACGTACCAGTGTTGCCAGCGGTGGAAAGGAAGGCGCCGCTGGTGCGGCGTAAGCCGAGCGAGCGCGCCGAGGCTGATGTCGGTGTCATAGTCGGTGATGTTCACGTACGTGTGGTGGAAGACACCGTGCTTCCAGTGCCAGACGTAGGAACTGCCGCCGATTACCTCGAGCACCGTGCTCATGAACTTGTTGATCCAGGCGTGCTTCGAGTAAGCCTTGTGCCCCGCATCGTGCATGATGTTGAAGCCCATCGCCGAGGCGATCAGCCCCAGGGCGATCGCGAGCGGGACCGCCTGCCACCACGCCGAGGCAAAAAACACGAGTAGCGTATAGACGAGCGCGAAGGACGCCATGATCACGCCGGTCTTGAGGTACATCCGGGGGCAATCGCGCTCGCGTCGCCCGGTGCTCTCCAGATGGGCCAGAACACGGCGCCGCAGCTCCATCTGGAAGTCGTTGTCGCCGGTGAACTTCAGCCGCTGCGCTCTCGCGCGGGCCCGGGCGGACGGCCGTCCGCTCCTCGTCTCTGCCTGCATTGAACCCTCTGCCCGGGACGGGCCTGTCTATGGCGGTCCCGTCGAGGTCATTCGGGATTCCGCGATGGGCGGTAGGCGGGCCGGCTAGCGGCCCCTCCAGTGTCATGATACCGCTTCGGCGGCGTCGCCCCCACTGCCCCTCCGCGACGCCCGCGCGGCCCGCCAACCGTAACACGCGTCCCATTACCACGCGCGGTCGACTGCCTTGAGTAGACTCCGGGCCGGAGAGAAAGGTTCCCGCGGCCGGGAAAATGCATCCGGACGTGGCTCCCGCGCGTAGTAACTCACGGCCTCGCGCCCCCACAGATCCCGAATCCGGAGTCTCCGCATGCGACTGACCGCCCCTTGCCAGGGTCTCGACTTCAGGACGTCCGATATCCACGGGCGGCCCTTCCAGCTCAGCGACCACGTCGGAAAGCGGGTAATGCTCTCGTTTTTCCGCAACGCGCAGTGTCCATTCTGTAACCTGCGGATATTCGAATTGACCCATCAGTATCGACGCTGGCGGGAGGCCGGCCTGGAGGTCGTCACGGTGTTCAGCTCGGAGGCGTCGGAGGTGCGCCGCTGGGTGGCCCGGCACCCGCGGCCCTTCCGGATACTGAGCGACCCCGGGCTCGAACTCTATGACCTGTACGGGATCGAGCATTCCGGCCAGGCGCTGCTCAAGGCACTCCTGTTCCGGTTCCCGCGGGTCGCTCGGGGTCTCGCGCTCGGGGCCGGCCTGCCCAGACGGAATCCCCACCCCACGATCGTACCGGCGGATTTCCTGCTGGACGAGAAGGGCACGGTCCGCGATATCTGGTACGGACGCAACACGAGCGACCACATCCCCCTGGAACGCATCGATGCCTTCATCCGTGCCGCCTGAACCGGGCGCTATTGCACGATTTTCCAGCTTCCGTCCAGCTGCCGGCATGCCGTGCCGTAGGTCTCCTGCGTCTTGCCGTCGATCACGGCGTTCATCTTGAACTGGCGGCAGGGCTGGCCGTCCGCCGAGGACGGGAAAGTCGTCTTCACCGGCGTCACCGCGTAGGCATTCGCCGTATCGGGATTGCGCCAACTGGTGGTCTGGTTGGAGCGGCTGGTCTCCAGCGCCTGCGCCATGCGGGCGCGGTCCTTGTCGTCCATGCGGCGCCCGACCATCGAGCCGATCGCCGCCCCGCCCAGCGTACCGAGGATTATGGCTGCGGTATTCCCCTTTCCGCCGCCGATCTGCGAGCCGAGCAATCCGCCGGCCACGCCGCCGACGACGGCCCCGGTCTGCTCCTTCGTGGCGCAGCCCGGCACGATCGCCAGCGTCAGCACGATTGCCAGCCCCGAAACCAAGATTCTGTTCATCGCCCGGCCCTCCGCCCAAGACGCGGTGCGTACGGACCTATTGGAGCGCGGAATCCCGCCCGGCGCGTTGACCGCCGTCAACGATGGCGCCTGTCGCGGGGGCCGGTCAGCCCTGGTTGCGGACGTCCACGTAGACCGTCAGATGCTGGCCGGGGTGCAGGATGCTCGACAGCGAGATCGAATTCCAATGCGCGAGCTTGTGGAGCGAGACGTTGAATTTATCGGCGATCTCGGAGAGCGAATCGCCGTGCCGCACGGTGTAGTGAATACGCCGCACGGGATGCACCGGGTACTTGTGCCCGTGGCCGCCGGCGACCTTCGCACCGGCTTTCTCCCAGATCACGAGTTTCTGGCCGACGTGCAGCGGGTCGTGCGGCGCCATGCCGTTCCAGGCGGCGAGGTGGCGAACGCTCACGTGATACGAGCGCGACAGGTCCCAGAGCGTATCCCCGTGATGCACGCGGATCGCCACCTTGCGCGCGCCATGGCGCTCGTTCTGCGTGCTGGCCGTGCGCATCGACTGCGACAACACGTAGCGCGTGTAATGCTCGCTCGCGGAGGGCACCAGGATCGTGTGTCCGGCGCGGATTATCGAACCGTGGATCCCGTTGTGGCGCTTCAGCTCCGTCACGGTCAGATGGTGCCGCTTGGCGATGCCGCGCAACGTCTCCCCGCTGCGGATGCGGTGCGACACCCACTGCACCTCGACCTGCTTCTTCATTTCGTCGAGCTTGGAGAGGAACTGCGGCTTCGAGTCCACCGGAATGAACAGCGACGAATCACGCCCCGGGGGCGTGGCCCAGCGGTTGTAGCCGGGATTCAGCAGATACATCTTCTTGAGCGTGATGCCGGCCATGTTGGCGGCCGCGGCGAGATCGATCTGCCCGTGGAGCTTGACCCGCGCCAGGTACGCAGCATTGGCCACGAACGGCAGATGAATGCCGTACTTGCCCGGTGTGGCGATGAGGTCGCGCACGGCGAGGAGACGCGGGACATAGTTGCGGGTCGCGCGCGGCAGGCGCAGGTGCCAGAAATCGGTCGGGCGGCCGCGCCGGCGGTTATACGCGATGGCCGACTGCACGGTGCCGGGTCCGCTGTTGTAGGCCGCGAGCGCGAGCAGCCAGCTCCCGCCGAACATGTCGTGCAGGTCCTTCAGGTAGGACAGCGCCGCGTTAGTCGACGCGCCCACGTCGCGGCGCCCGTCGTACCACCAGTTCTCGCGGATGCCGAAGTCGCGGCTGGTCGAGGACATGAACTGCCACAGGCCCGAGGCGCTCGCATTCGAGTAGCCGAACGGATCGTAGGCGCTCTCGACGATCGGGAGCAGGGCGAGGTCCAGCGGCATGTTGCGCCGGCTGAGCTGCTGGACGATGTAATAGAGGTACGGCTTCGCGCGGTTCGCGGTCCGCTTCATGTAGCCCGGGTGGTCGCGATACCAGCGTAGTTGCGCGCGCACGCGGCGCTCGTTGCCGTCCGGCAGCGTGAAACCGTGGCGCAGCCGGGTCCAGAGGCTCGCGGGCGGCCCGCTCTGCTGGATCGCGATATCATTCCAGGTCACCTGCGGGCCGGTCTGCGTCGCGTGCGGCGGCGCCGGCTCCGCCGCTTCGCCGGTCGCGGCCGCCGCCGCGGCCACCTGCGGCCGCGCGCCGGCCGTTGCACCGTCGTGGTGCAACATCGCGCAGCCCGACAGCGCGGCAAGCGCCGCGACGGCGAGGAGAGTGGTGACGGACGCACGGGCGCCGTTCCGCGAGATCGTGGAGTCTCCTACCTGCAAACGTCTGGTCTCCCGGAGCGAGGGACGGCCTTCACTCGCCGCGATGTAGGAATGATCCTACGGCCTGTTCCGGCATGGACTCGCGGCGGCACGAATCACGTTGGCATTCTCCGTTATTTTTGAGGCATTTGCCAAATCGTGCTGATGTGCCACATGCGAAGACGCATCCAGTACGCTACGCAAGCCTAGCTTTTGAGGCGATACCCCGTCCGGAAGATCCAGTAGACGATCACGAGGCACAGGAACATGAACAGCAGCGTCATGCCCAGGCTCATCGTGATGCTCACGTCGCCGGACCCGTAGAAGCTCCAGCGGAATCCGCTCACGAGATACACCACGGGATTGAAGAGCGACACCGTCTGCCAAACCGGCGGCAGCATCTTGATCGAGTAGAAGCTCCCGCCCAGGAAGGTGAGCGGCGTAAGGATCAGCATCGGCACCACGGACAGCTTCTCGAAGTTATCCGCCCAGATGCCGATGATGAAGCCAAGCAGGCTGAACGCGAGCGCCGTCAGCACCAGAAACAGCACCATCCATAGCGGGTGCATCACGTGCAGCGGCACGAACGCCCGGGCCGTGGCCAGGATGATCACGCCGAGGATGACCGACTTGCTTGCCGCGCCGCCGACGTAGGCCAGCACCGCCTCGAAGGCGGAGACCGGCGCCGACAGCAGTTCGTACATCGTGCCCGTGAACTTCGGGAAATAGATTCCGAACGAGGCGTTCGTGACGCTGGTCGTCAGCAGCGAGAGCATGATCAGCCCCGGCACGATGAACGCGCCGTAACTTATCCCGTCCATGTGCGTGATACGCGAGCCGATCGCCGCGCCGAACACCACGAAGTAGAGGGAGGTGGAAATCACCGGGGAGACCACGCTCTGCACCAGCGTGCGCCGCATACGCGCCATCTCGTATCGGTAAAGCACCCAGACCGCACGGACGTTCATGCCCCGTTCTCCACCAGGCTCACGAAAATCTCCTCGAGCGAACTCTGCTTCGTGTTGAGATCGTTGACGCGCAATCCGGCCCGGTTCAGGTCGCTCAACAGCGCGGTGATGCCCGTGCGCGCGGCGTGCGTGTCATAGGTATAGACCAACTCGTAGCCGCCGCCCCTCAGTTCGAGCGCATACGCTTCCAGCGCCGCGGGGATGCGCTCGACCGGATCGTGCAGGTGCAGCGTCAGGCGCTTCTTGCCAAGCTTGCGCATCAGCTCGTTCTTTTCCTCCACCACGATCAGCTCGCCGTTGTGGATCACGCCGACACGGTCGGCCATCTCCTCGGCTTCCTCGATGTAGTGCGTGGTAAGGATGATCGTCACCCCGGTCTCGCGCAGGCGGCGTACGAGCTGCCACATGTCCCGGCGCAGTTCCACGTCCACGCCCGCCGTGGGCTCGTCCAGGAACAGGACGTCCGGCTCGTGCGCCAGGGCCTTCGCGATCAGAACGCGCCGTTTCATGCCGCCGGAAAGGGTGATGATCTGGCTGTCGCGCTTGTCCCACAGCGCAAGCGACTTGAGCACCGTCTCGATGTGCGCCGGGTCCGCCGGCTTGCCGAAGAGCCCCCGGCTCAGCGCCGCCGTCTGTTTCGGACTCACGAACGCGTCTACCGTAAGCTCCTGCGGCACCAGCCCGATCATCGAGCGCGTCTTGCGGTAATCGCGCACGATGTCGTAGCCGTTGACGAGCACCTCGCCCTCGCCCGGCCGCACGATCCCGCAAATGATGCTGATCAGCGTCGTCTTGCCGGCGCCGTTCGGCCCCAGCAACGCGAAGATCTCGCCCTTGCGGATCTCGAGATTGATATCCCTGAGCGCCCGGAACCCGGTCCCGTAGGTCTTGGACAGGCCCCGGATCGAGATAACGCCCGCGGTTGCCTCGGCTCCGGTGCCCGCCCCGGCAACGTTGTCATGCATACGCCTGGAACCCTGGATATTCACGAGTCGTCCCGCCACGGCGCATGCCGTGGCGCGGCCCGGAATTATAAGGCCACCCGACGCGCGAAGCGGAACGGGCCGCTTGCGGGTATTGCGCAACTCCGGGAGCGCATGACCCGATGCCCCGCCCGGAAACTCGCGACGTCGGAGGCGCCGTGGTCGCATTGACACCGCTGCGCGCATATCGGAGCGACCTTGACCTCAGTCAGAACACGCCGCACCCGCCGCGCCTATCCTGCTTCCAGCTTTTCCAGATGCGTCGCAGGCGCAGGAACGCCAGGGAGGGTTTCGATGACTGTCGCAACGGAACCGCCGAACGTCTCATCCCTCGGCCAGCCCTGTGCGATCTGCTGGGCACGGCGCTTTTGCTTCGCGGATCCCGAGGGTCACGGTGAAGCCGCACAACCGGACGGATTCGCCGGCAACCAGGTCCGGCTGCGCCGGGACCAGCACCTGTTCCGCCAGGGGGAACGGTTCCAGGCCCTGTTCGCTATCCGCAGCGGCTGCCTGAAGACCACCACCGTCACGGGCTTCGGAAGCGAATACACCGTCGGATTTCACCTGCCCGGCGAACTCGTCGGGCTCGACGCCATCGACCGCGATCGCCACACCTGCAACGGCGTGGCACTGACCAACACGCTCGTGTGTCGCCTGCCATACGACCAACTGACGACGCTGGCCTGCGCCGTCCCCCGCCTGCAGGAAGAGATACTGCGACTCATAAGCCGGGAGATCGCACTCACCAACATCTATTCACGCAACCTGTCGGCCGACACCCGGCTCGCGACGTTCCTAATCCACTGGAGCGAGCGTCTCCGCCAGCGCGGGCTTCCGCACCGTCGCTTCGTCCTGCCCATGTATCGCTCGGAGCTGGGCAACCACCTCCGGCTTACAAGCGAGACCATAAGCCGCGTCCTGCGCAGCTTCGCCCGTGACGCGCTGCTCCGCGTCGACACTCCCGCCATTGCCATCACCGACCACGACGGCCTCGCGGAACGCGCCCCGGCGGAAATGCTGGCTCTGCTGGTCACGGAGCCCGGGCAGGGGCCCCCGCGGCGAGCCCCGGAGACAAATGCCTGAAGGGTCCGTGTTGATCGCGCCGCCCGGAGGATACGCGCGCAATTGCAACGCCCCTGCCGTGGTGCGAACCAGATCGAACAGCCGTATTCAATCCACGCACGATCCCGATTCGGCTGACCGAAGGATCGACGACCTGCGCCAGGCCACGGGACCCCTGTGAGGATCGCAGGCGCGCAATAGCTTGCCCACGACCCCTGTCTCGCCGGGATCGCAGTTTACGGCGCGACGCGGGCAAACGCCCGAAATCATCGGACTGATAGGAACAGGGGCTCGTCTTCCCGATTAAAGGTCGCGCGCTCCGTCGCCCCCGCGTAAGCCGGCGTCCCGATACCGCTTGAGGCGGATGGCCCGGGGCGACGCCCCGGACTTCCTATATACACGTACACAGGCAGGTGTTCCTGCCGGTTTCAGCCGCGGATCGTCACTGGATCGGTTGCGCAGGCGTCACGTTCGGCACAGCCAGGTAAGCGTCGAAGCCCAGAATCATTTCGCGGGTCCTGTCGTTGAGGAAATCCCAGTCGTAGAAGCGCTTGCGCAGTGGCCGCAGATCGATGAGCGTCAGTGTCTTGCCGTCCAGGTGCTTGAGAAGCGCACTCTTGCCCTGATGCCCCTGGTAATTCTGCGTGCTTGTCGAGAAGAAGTCCGCGCAGGGCTCGGGCTTGGTCGAATTGCCGCCCGTGGTCAGGTTCCTGCCGCCATTGCAGTCCATGAACAGATGGAAGGTCTTTTCTCCGCGGACAATGGCCCACTGGGTCACGAAGGCGCCCAACGGCACCCGACCATCGAAGTCATTCCGTTGCCTCGCACTGTGAAAACCGCCGAACTGGTAGAAGACACGCGGTGCTTTCTTGTGCCTGCTCTCGTAGCCCCGGATATCGTGGAGCAGTACCTCCTTCATCCGGTGCTCGCGGTCGACGTTGCTGAAGAAAAACGAGCCACCTTTCTTCGTATAAGGCGCATAGATCCTGCTGGAGAACGCGAGGGCGTTGATCCGGCGCACGGCATCCTCATCCCCGGCCTTCGCGAACGGCTTGCGTAGCGCGGCCCATTGCTCGGGGGTCACCCGTGCCAGTGCGTGGGGCTCATGCCGTGCGCGCTTTCGCATGCGCCTGACCGCCAGGTGTTCGGCCTTCGTGTGAGCTTTCTTCGCCAGCGCATTCAGGTGCAGCGGCAGGCTGAACGCGAATTCCTGATCAAGCCCCCAGACCTTTCCACCGTGCCGAACCACCGTGGCCGCCAGCCGGGCTTCGCCCTGCCAATCGGTAAAACCGGTCAGCAGGAATCCACCGTTCCCGCCGTGCGGGCCGGACGCGTGTCGCAGCCAGCGCTTGTAGCCCTTCAGCCCCCCGCTTTTCAGCTCCCGATCCACCATGCGTGCCGTGTAGGGTCCGATCTCGAGCGCGGCCCGGTCGTACCCCTCCGGCGCCAGCAGACGGTATATCGCGGCAGCGACGCGTGGAATCTGGGCGGTGGCATGCCTGTCTCCGATCATGAAGTGGTGCACTCTGGCGCCCTGTTTCGCGAGCCACCTCGCACCCGGTCCCTCGAGCTTGCCGTTGACTACATGCAACTTGTAAGTGTGGGCCGCAACGATACGGTCGAAGTCCTGCTTCTTCGCCGCCTCGCTTTCCTTCCGGGTTCCGGATGCGCTCGCCGTACCGGCAACGCACGCGACCATGAGCATGGTGGCCACAACTCGACACTGCACGATTCGCTTGCTCCTGCGGTTGGGAACAAGACTGCCGCCGAACAACGCACCTGTGCCGGTACGCGGCGGATCGTTACCAAGAGCCGCTTGCCGCGACCCGGAGGCGTGACGGCCACACGGGACGCCGCCGATGCACGACAGCGTGTCGCGGGGTCCGGCCTACCGAACGTCGGCCGCCCGAACGGCCGTCCATGGTCGCATGGTCGAGCGCGCCCGACCGATGACCGGCGGCGGCACGGGGAAAGGATCGCTGGGGATAGATGGTGGCTACGGGTGGACTCGAACCACCGACACCAGCATTATGAATGCTGTGCTCTAACCGACTGAGCTACGTAGCCACGCGGGGCCGCATATTTTCCGCGACCGGGTGCCCAGCGTCAACAGCCCGGAAGGGCGGCCACCCGGCGGGGCGGCGGATGCGGGCGCAAAGGGCAAAATCTGGCTAGACTCCGGGGGTGTGCGCCCGACGGCGCCGGTGCGAAGGGAGGTGATCGATGAATGCGAAACGGGTGGTGGCCGGCGCGTTCGCCGGCGGCCTGGTGTGGTCGGTCTGGAGTTTCCTGATCAACTTCGTGCTCATGCGGGCTGAATATACGGCCGAAGGCCAGGCCGGCATGCTCCTCGCGCAGCCGCGCTACGGGGTCACCGCGTTCGTGATCACCTGGTTCGCGACCCTCTTTCTGCTGGCCGGCGCGTGCTCGTGGCTCTACGCGGTCGCCCGAAGGAGCCGCGGGCCCGGACCACAGACGGCACTCAAGGTCGGCGTGGTGGTGGGCTTCGCCGCGGGGTTTCCCATCACCCTGCTCGTGACGAGCTGGGCACCGCTCACACGCACGGTACCGCTGGCCTGGCTGATCGACATGTGGGTGGGTGCCATCCTGGCGACGGTCGTGGCGGGCTGGTTCTATCAGGACAAGGCATCGGGGGCGTGACCGGCTGACCGCGGGCGCCCGGACGGAGCGCGGGGCCGTGGGAGCGCCTTTCCGGCCGCGATTCCGTCATACCGATCGCGGCCGGGAGACCGCTCTCACCCGGGCCGGTCAGACGTTGAAGCGGAAGTGCATGACGTCGCCCTCCTGGACGACGTAGTCCTTGCCCTCGAGGCGCCAGCGCCCGGCGTCCTTGGCGCCGGACTCGCCGCCGTGTGCGATGTAGTCCTCGTAGCTCACGACCTCGGCGCGGATGAAGCCTTTCTCGAAGTCCGTGTGGATCACGGCGGCGGCCTTGGGGGCCGTGGAGCCGCGGCGCACGGTCCACGCACGCACTTCCTTGGGACCGGCGGTGAAGTAGGTCTCGAGGTCCAGGAGTTCGTAGGCTGCGCGGATCACGCGATTGAGGCCGGGTTCGTCGAGACCCATCTCGGCGAGGAACTCGGCCTTGTCCTCGTCGGCCAGCTGGGCGATCTCGGCCTCGAGCCGGGCCGAGACGGCGACGACTCCGGCACCCTCGGCCGCGGCGTGCTCGCGCACGCGCTTGAGCAGCGGCGGATCGTCGCTCAGGCCCGTCTCGTCGACGTTCGCCACATAGAGCACGGGCTTGCGGGTCAGGAGGTTGAGGTCGCGGATCAGCGGCTCCGCCTCCTCGTCCAGCTCGGCGGCGCGGGCCGGGCGGCCGGCGTCCAGTTCGGCCTTCACCTTTTCCAGCGCCGCGAGGCGGATTTTCGCCGCCTTGTCGCCGGACTTGGCAACCTTGTCCGTGCGGGCGACGGCACGCTCCACCGCTTCCAGGTCGGCGAGCGCAAGTTCGGTCGAGATGGTCTCGATGTCAGCGACGGGGTCGACGGCTCCGGAGACGTGCATGACGTCCTGTTCTTCGAAGCAGCGCACGACGTGCGCGATGGCGTGGGTCTCGCGGATATGGCCCAGGAACTGGTTGCCCAGGCCCTCGCCCTGCGCGGCCCCGGCTACGAGACCCGCGATGTCCACGAACTCGACCGTGGTCGGGAGGATCTTGGCGGGGTTGACGATCTGTGCCAGTTCGTCGAGGCGCGGGTCGGGCACGGGGACCACACCGACGTTCGGATCGATGGTGCAGAAGGGGTAGTTCTCGGCCTGGATGCCGGCCTTGGTCAGCGCGTTGAAGAGCGTGGACTTGCCGACGTTCGGGAGGCCGACGATGCCGATTCGTAGTGCCATTGGGTGGTTCTTTCCTGGTCGCGGTAGTGTCTGTTTCAGGGCCCGGGCCCACGATATCGATCCGGCGCCCGGCCCGTTCCCCGGCGGGGGGAGACGGAGCTTCTCGGCGCGCGCCGGCGGCGCTCCCCCGTCCCGGACTCAGCGGTTGTGGAGGACTCGCATCGCGGCCTCGGCGTCGCCGGCGAGGAACTTCGGGAGTTCGCGCATGGCTTCGCCGAGGGCGTCGAGGATCGCGTCCTCTTCCTCCGGGCGCGGAGTGCCGAGCACGTAGTCGATCACCTGGCCGCCCCCGCCGGGGTGGCCGATGCCGAAGCGCAGCCGCCCGAAGTCCGGCCCGCAGTGGCGGATGACGTCACGCAGCCCGTTGTGTCCGCCATGCCCCCCGCCGCGCTTGAAGCGCACGGTCCCGGGCGGGAGGTCGAGGTCGTCGTGCACGACCATGACCTCCTCCGGCGAGTGCTTGAAGTAGTCGAGCACCGCGCGCACGGCCAGGCCGCTGCGGTTCACGTAGGTGTCGGGCTTTACCAGCAGGACGGTCTCGCCCTCGATACGCGCACGGGCCGTATCGCCGTGGAAGCGCCGCGCGGCCTTGAAGGCCGCGCGGTACTCCGCGGCGAGCGCGTCCACGAACCAGAACCCGACGTTATGCCGGGTCCGCAGGTACTCGGCGCCGGGATTGCCCAGGCCGACGATGACGCGAACGGGCCGATGAGCCGGCATTCCGGGGGACCGGAGCGGGAAAGCGCAGAGCCCGGGGCGTCAGCTCCCGGACTCCTCCTCGCCTTCCTTCGACTCGCCGCCCTCTTCGGCGGTCTCGGCGGCCGCCGGAGCCTCGGCCCCTTCGGCAGCCTCGGCCTCGGCCTCTTCCGGCTCCTCGACCTCTTCGACACGCGGGTGATGCACGGCCGCCACGGCCGAGTCGTGCTCGTGCTCGTCGCCGTGCGTCAGGGCCACGATCTTTACGCCCTGCGGCAGCGGAATGTCGGACAGGTGCAGCGAATCGCCGATCTCGAGCCCGGAGACGTCGATCTCGAGGTACTCCGGCAGGTCCTTCGGCAGGCAGAGGATTTCAACCTCCACCACGTTGCGCGAGAACACGCCGCCTTCCTTGACGCCGGGCGAATCGTCGACGCCGTTGAAGTGCAGCGGCACCTCCATGTGCAGCTCGTGGCCGGCCTCGACGCGCAACAGGTCGAGGTGTGTCACCTCCTGCTTGAAGGGATGGTGCTGGATGTCCTTGAGGATCGCCTGTTCGCTCTTCTTCCCGATCTTGACGTCGAGGATGTGCGAGTGGAACGCCTCGTGCTTGAGATGCTGCATCAGCTCGTTGTGATCCAGCGTGATCGCCTTGGCGCCCTCGGAGCCTCCGTAGAGGATCGCGGGCACCTTGCCCTGGCGGCGCAGGCGGCGGCTCGCACCTCTCCCTGCGTCCTGCCGGGGTTCCGCGTTGAGCGTGAACTCGGTTGCCATGTCGTTCTTACCTCAGTCAAAAAGGGGGCACATGCCCCGTTCGACGCCCGGGCCGCGACCAGCCCGCGCGTCACTCCAGAAAACGTTTCGCCTCAGTCGACGTAGAGCGAGGAGACCGATTCCTCATCGCTCACGCGCCGCATCGTCTCGGCCATGATCTCGGCGATGGAGAGCTGGCGGATGCGCGGGCATGAGGCCGCCTCCTCGCCCAGAGCAATGGTGTCGGTCACGACCAGCTCGTCGAGCGCCGACGAGCCGATGCGCTCCACCGCCTTGCCCGAGAGCACCGGGTGGGTGATGTAGGCGACGACACGCACGGCACCCTCGTCCTTGAGCGCCTGGGCCGCCTGGCAGAGCGTGCCAGCGGTGTCGACCATGTCGTCGACGATGATCGCGGTGCGCCCATTCACGTCGCCGATGATGTTCATCACCTTGGTTTCGTTCGGGCGCGGGCGGCGCTTGTCGATGATCGCGAGATCCGCGTCGTCGAGCCGCTTGGCGAAAGCCCGGGCGCGCGCCACGCCGCCGACGTCCGGCGAGACCACGACCGCATCGCGATACCCGCACTTCCACAGGTCCGAGAGCAGGATCGGCGAGGCGTAGACGTTGTCGAACGGGATGTCGAAGAAGCCCTGGATCTGGTCGGCGTGGATGTCCACCGTGAGCACGCGGTCCACGCCGGCGTGCGTTACCAGGTTCGCCACGAGCTTCGCCGAGATCGGCACGCGCAGCGAGCGCGGGCGGCGGTCCTGGCGCGCGTAACCAAAGTACGGGATCACCGCGGTGATGCGTCCCGCCGACGAGCGGTGCATCGCATCGGCGATGACGAGAAGCTCCATCAGGTTCTCGTTCGTGGGCGGGCAGGTGGGCTGCACGAGAAAGATGTCGCGGCCGCGCACGTTCTCGAGCACCTCGGCCATCACCTCGCCGTCGCTGAAACGGCCCACGTTCATTTTCCCGAGCGGCAGCCCGAGGTGCGCCGTGATCGCCTCGGCCAGTCGCGGGTTCGCGTTGCCCGCGAACACCATCATGCTGCCGAGCGTATTCGACGAGTCCCTCACGGCCCCGAGTCCCCCGCTGCTACGCACGACCACCGGCGAGCGGCCGTTTTCTCCAACCAGCATCGTCCTTACCCTCGTGTCGAGCTTGTCGGCATTCCGTCAAATGCATGGTTGGGGCGCCAGGATTCGAACCTGGGATGCAGGGACCAAAACCCTGTGCCTTACCGCTTGGCTACGCCCCAATCTAACTCCGCGGCGTCCCGCGAACGCCTGGGTCGCCCGGCTCGTCCCCGAGCCTCGCGCCTCCGGGGTGCGAGCTGAAGATCGTTCCCGACGATCTTCCCGAATCCGGGATGCGGGAATCCGAGCCCCGGCACCTGGCTAGGCCCCGCCCGTCCCTGCATCATCCGGCGCTTCCAGCCCCCCGGCGGCGAGCGCGTCGAGCAGCGGCGAGCGATTCCGGCCCCGGGCCACGATCGCGCGCCACTGCCCGGGCACGGCATCGGCCACCGCCCGGGCCGCATCGCGACCGTCATACCAGCCGAAGACGCAACCCCCGGTGCCCGTGAGCCGCGCCGGGCCGCGCGCCGCCAGCCAGTCCAGCACGCGCGCGATGTCCGGGTAGCGGGCCCGCACGACGGGCTCGCAGTCGTTTCGCCCGAAACCCGTGGAAAAGGCGGATATTGTTGCGGGCGGACTGTTGCGTGTCAATTCGGGCGCCGCAAAGACTTCGCCCGTGGACACGGCCACGCCCGGGTCCACCACCACGTACCAGGGCTCCGGAAACGCGTGCGGCACGAGCCGCTCGCCCACGCCTTCGGCGAAGGCGGCCGCCCCGCGGACGAATACCGGGACGTCGGCCCCCAGCTCCAGGCCGATCGCGGCGAGGCGATCGACGTCCAGTCCGACATTCCACAGCCGGTTGAGGGCAACGAGCACGGTGGCGGCGTCGGAACTCCCGCCGCCGAGCCCACCGCCGAGCGGCAGGCGCTTGTCCACGGCGACATCGACCCCGGCAGACACGCCGGCCGCCCGCTGCAACGCGCGCGCCGCGCGCACCACGAGGTCGTCTTCCGGCGCCACGCCGGGCGTGGGGGCGGCGAGGCGTACCTCGGCATCGCTGCGCGGCGAGAAACCCAGCCAGTCGCAGCGGTCGAGGAACTGGAACGCGGTGGAGAGCTCGTGGTAGCCGTCGGCGCGCCGCCCGGTGACGAGCAGGAACAGGTTCAACTTCGCGGGCGCCGGCCACCAGGTCACGGGCGTGTCCCCAGCTTCCAGCCGCTCACCACCAGCTTGATGCGCGTTCCCGCCCGCGAGGCCGCCAGGCGCTGGGGCAACAGCAGCCCGTGCGTGGACTGGTAGCTTTCGTAGCGCACCGTCCAGCCCTGCTGCTCGAGCCGGCTCACCAGCCCGCGCCGGCCGAGGCTGACGTGGGAAGCGCTGCCCGGCGCGGGACGACCGAGCACCCAGTAACGCAGGCTCGCGACCGGCAGCGGCCAACCGAGGGCGCGCTCGAGGGCGAGGTCCGGCGCATCGGTCGTCCACTCGTGCCCCTTGGAGTCGCGCACATGTATCTGCTCGGGCGTGCCCCACAAACGCACTGCACCAAGCCCGAACGGCCCGGAGAAGCCCAGGCGCATGCGCTCGCCCCGCTCCGTCCAGGTGAAGCTGGCGGAGCCGCCGCGATGCGGACTGACGACGCCGATACGGCCGTCCAGGTGCCAGTCGTCGAGCTGTTTGAGCCGCGCGAGCCGCGCATGCCACGCGGCTTCGTTGCCGGCGCCGCCGGGATGAACGATGGAGGCACAGCCCGCGAGCAGCGCGAGCGCCACGAGGGGAAGGAGCCGCCTCACTGCGGCAGACGCTGCCTGAGCTGTTTCAGCGCGGCGTTTCCGGGGGCCTTGGCGAGCGCCTCGTGCAGCACCCGGCTGGCCTCGCCGGTGCGGCCGAGCGCGATGCAGACCTTCACAAGATGTTCGGCCACGTCTGTATCGCCGGTCTGCTTCCACGCGCGGCGCAGGTAATCGACGGCCTTGGCGGGCCGGCCCAGCCGGTACAACACCCAGCCCATGCTGTCGAGCACCGCGCCGTCATCGGGGTCGACGGCAAGCGCGCGCTTGATGTATCCGAGCGCTTCCCGATAGCGCTGCGTGTGCTCGGTGAGGGTGTAGCCGTAGGCGTTGAGGTACTCCCCTTTGTGCGGGTCCTCGGACACGAGCGTGTGCAGCAGCCTGAGCGCGACGTCGGTCTTGCCCAGGGTGTCGGCGAGAATCGCGCGCTGGTAGCGCAGGGGCCGGACCATGGGGTAGTCCCGGGCCGCCTTGGTCGCCACGCCGTAGGCTTTCTGTATCCGGCCCGCCTGCTGCAGCAATCCGGCCTCGGCGTCGAGCCAGGTCGGCATCAGCGCCGGGGCGACGTCTTCGAGGTGCCCGAGGTACGACCGGGCGGTAGCGAGATCCTTCCACTGCGCCAGCACGTAGGCCGCGGCGACGCCGGAGGTCGCCAGGAAGTCGCCGTCGTCGACCGCCTGGTACCAGCCGAAAGCCTCGCCCCAGTTCTGCTGGCGCGCGGCAAGGCGGCCAAGCAGGTGGTATGCCCCGGCCGGTTGGCCGCCCTCCTCGAGCAGGCCGGTGAGGCGCTCGCGCGCGGCCGCATCGCGATTCTGTGCCGCATCGAGCACGGCGTAGGCGAGTATCACGTGACCGTTGCCCGGGGCGAGCGCGGCGGCGTCGTCGAGCGTCTCCCGGGCCCTCCGATAATTCCCCGCCCGCGTCAGCACGCCGGCGAAGAACACCCGCAGGCCGACCGATTTGGGATGCGCCGCCAGCGCCTTCGCACCTTCGTGCAGGGCCTTGCCGCGCTGACCGAGTCCCCACAACGCCTGGATGCGCACGAACTGCGCCGCCTCCGCGCCGGGGCCGCCGGCCGCCCGGCCGACGGCCTTCAGCGCCGCGGCGTCGTCGCCGGCCTGCAACGCGGTCCGGGCGAACAGCAGTTGCACGGCGGGGTCGTGCGGATGCGCCTGAGCCAGCGGGCGCACCACCGCATAGGCGAACCAGGGATCGACCGGGCCCTGCAGGACGGGCGCCACGGCGTCGGCACCGCGGGCCTTGTACACGGCCGCGGCCTGCTTGCGGGCGGTACGGATGTTGCCGTTGTCCAGCGCGACGCGCACCATCAACTGGTGGGGCACGACGCTTTCGGGCTCCAGCTTGTGGGCGAGGTCGGCCGCGCGGTCGGCCAGCTTGTCGGCGTGCGCCCGGAGCGCGAAATAGGCGGCCAGGATCGCGCGCTTGCCGTCCTTCTGCTCGGTGGCCTGCTGCAGCAGCACCCGGGCCATGAGCTTCGGCGAATGCAGTTTCGAGGCCATGGCCTCGAAGTCGCGCGAGCGCTGGGCCGCCGGCGCGCTGCTGGCAGGCGCCGGAGCGGGCGTGTGGCTCGCGCAGCCGGCCAGCAGGCCGGCAGCGCACAGGCCCGCCGCGAATTGCAGGTGGAAACGCATGCGCGGGGCGGTTGCGGGTAGACCGGAACGACTATACCTGATCCGGATCACGTAACCGCCGCCTCCCTGCGATAAAATGCGCGGGTTCCGAAGTTTCAGCGCCCATGCTTCTCGTCGCCGGCGTCAGCCACAAGACCGCCCCGCTTGCCGTGCGCGAGCGGCTGGCCGTGCCGCCGGACCGGGCGCCCGGACTCCTCGACCAGCTTCTGGAAAACGACGGCGTCAGCGAAGCCGTGCTCCTGGCGACCTGCAACCGGACCGAACTCTACGTCGAGTGCGCGCCCGAGGCGCAGCCCCTGATCCGCGGCTGGATGGGCCGGCTCGGGGGCGGCGTCGCCGGCCTCGAGGAACACCTCTACCTGCACCGCGACGCCGAGGCGGCGCGCCACCTGTTCCGCGTCGCGGCGGGGCTCGACAGCATGGTGCTGGGCGAACATCAGATTCTCGGCCAGGTGAAGAGCGCCTATCTCGCCGCCCACCATGGCGCGGCCGTGGGCCCGGAGCTCCATCAGCTCTTTCAGCACGCGTTCGGCGCGGCGAAAACGCTGCGCGGCGAGGCGGGACTCGACTCGGTGCGCTCGTTGCCGTACGCGGCCGCGAAACTGGCGCGCGAACGCCTCGGCGGCCTCGACGGCGCCACCGTGCTCGTCGTGGGCGCGGGGGAAACCATCGAGACGCTGGCCTTCCATCTGCGCGGGCAGGGCATCGGGCGCCTGATCGTCGCGAACCGCTCGTCCGCCGCGGCGGACGCGCTGGCCGCCCGTCACGGCGGCGAGACGCGCCCGCTGGACGATATCGGCGGGGCCCTGGCGGAAGCCGACGTCGTCGCCAGCGCCACGGCCAGTTCCGTGCCGCTGATCACGGCCGGGATGCTGGCCGGCCGCGACGCAAGCCGGCCGGTGCTGCTGCTGGACCTCGCGGTACCGCGCGACGTGGCACCGGATGTCGCCGAGCTGCCGGCCGCAGAGGTCGTAACGGTGGACGACCTCACCGCCGTCGTGGCGGCAAGCAAGGAGATGCGCTTTTCCGCGGCGGCCGAGGCCGAACGCTCCGTGGAACGCGAACTCGCCGCCTGGCACAAGGCGAAACGCATCCGCACCGCGGTGCCGACGATCTGCGAAGTCCGCGCCGATGCGGCGCACATGCGCCGCCAGACCCTCGCCGAAGCGCGCCGCATAGCATCGTCGCGCGGCACCGACGCCGCGCTGGAATACCTGGCCACCACGCTGACCAACCGGCTCATGCACGCCCCGACGGTGCGCCTGCGCGACGCGGCCGCCGTGGACGACCGGACGCTGCTCGCCGCGGCGCGCGAACTCTTCGGCCTGGACGACGAGGGCGATCAGGCCGACATCGAAGCGGCGTGATCGCGAACCGCGATGCGCGGCATAATCCCGGCACGCCCCCCGCGAAACCCCTGACCCGGCATGCGCCCTGAACTACTGAGCCGCCTCGAGGCGGTCGCCGATCGCGTGGCCGAGATCTCGCGCGAGCTCGAGCAGCCGGCGGCGGCCGGCGACCCGGAACGCCTCGCCGCGCTCTCCCGCGAGTATGCACACCTCAATCCGGCTGCCAAAGCGCTGGCGGAATACCACCGGCTGGAAACCGAGTTGGCCGAGGCGCAGCGCCTCGCGGGCGATTCCGATGCGGAGATGGCACGCCTGGCCGCAGAGGAGACCGCGCGCATCGAGGCACGGCGCGAGACGCTCGAGGCCGAGATGATCACCGCCCTGCTCCCGGCGGATCCCGACGACGGACGCAACGTCTTCCTGGAGATTCGCGCCGGAACCGGCGGTGACGAGGCCGCGCTGTTTGCCGGCGACCTCTTCCGCATGTATTCCCGCTACGCGGAGCGGCACGGCTGGCGCATCGAGGTGCTGAACGCGAGCGAGGGTGAAGTCGGCGGATTCAAGGAGATCATCGCCCGCGTGTCCGGGCGCGAGGCACACGCGCGACTCAAGTTCGAGTCCGGCACCCACCGCGTGCAGCGCGTCCCGCGCACCGAATCACAAGGGCGCATCCACACATCGGCCTGCACGGTCGCCGTGCTGCCCGAGGTCGAGGACGTGGACGAGATCGACATCAATCCGGGCGAGCTGCGCGTGGACACCTACCGCGCCAGCGGCGCCGGCGGCCAGCACGTCAACCGCACGGAATCGGCGGTGCGCATCACGCACCTGCCGACGGGCGTGGTCGTGGAGTGCCAGGACGAGCGCTCCCAGCACCAGAACCGCGCGCGGGCGATGTCCCTGCTGCAGGCGAAACTGCTCGCCGCCGAGCGCGAGCGCCTGAGCGCCGAGCGATCCGCGACCCGCCGCCTCCAGGTCGGCAGCGGAGACCGCTCGGAGCGCATCCGCACGTACAATTTCCCGCAGGGCCGGGTGACCGATCACCGCATCGGCCTCACCCTCTACCAGATCGAGGACATCCTCGGCGGCGGGCTGGAACCCGTCATCGACGCCCTGCTGTCCGCGGAGCGCGAGGACGCACTCGCGGAACTGGCCGCCGACGCCCCGGCCTGAACCGGCGCCGCCCCTCGAACCCCGCGGCCGGGCCGGGGGGACAATCCAGCCGAATCCGACATCGGGCCCGCGAGGACTCAGCGCGACGGGCCGTCGACCTCCGGCTCGTCGCCGAGCTCGAACCATGCCGTCACCACCGCCGAGAGCAGGTACAGCCGCGCACCGGCGTAAAGCGCGGGCATCACACCCCACACCCACCAGACCGGCGCCGCATGCACGGCCAGGAAGTGCTCCAGTCCCGGCGTCGAGGCGCTGCCCCGCTCCGCGGCCCGGCCCACGAACCGCATGGCGGTGAACAGGGTGGGGGCGATTCCGATCGCGTAGACGACACCGTAGACGATGTATGGCCCCGCGATCAGCGCCACCAGCCGGCCCCACCCACGGCGAGCGCGCGCGAAGCTCCCGCGGAGCGCGGCCAGCGGCGCGGCCCCTCCCACCACGGCGGCCGGGGCGTAGAGCACCCAGGCCACACTCAGGAACAGCCCCGGAAAGACGAGCAGGACGGCGCCCGCCGCCGTCCCGAGGGAGTAGATGACCCCCGCCAGCCACAGCCGCCAGGCGCCGGCAACGGCGCCCGCGTAGTCGTTCACGCCGGGCGTGCGCCCGCGCGAAAGCGCCGCCAACCGCGCCACGAGCGGCGCAATGAAAAGCGCCGCGGCCGCCGCGCCCAGCGCATACCAGGCGAAGCTCTCGGCCAGCGGCCTCGCCCGGGACAGGTCGAGCGCGAGCAAGCCCCCCGCCGGCGCCAACGCGCTCTGGACGTAGACCGAAGCAAGCGCCAGGCCGGCCCCGGGCAGACCGGCGCGGCTCAGCAGGCGGGCGCCCCCGCGACGTAAGGATCGGGCCATGACCGCATTGTAAAAGCGATTTCCCCAGTTTAGGATTACCTTGGCTTTTTCTTGGGGAGGAATCCCAATGAAGCGTGTTCTCTTTGCCGTTGCCGTGGTGGGCGGAGCGCTCGCCATCGGTGCCTGCACCAAGCATCACAACCAGCAGTCGACGCCCTCGTCGGGCAGCATGGCCACGAAGGGTGCGCCGATGCACTCCGCCATGCCGGCTACGGCGCCAAGCACCGGCAACATGCCGAGCACAAGCGCCATGCCGGCGACGACGGCTCCGGAGCCGATGACGCCGCCAAGCGCCGAGACGACGCCCGCCCCCGCGACGGGCACCGGCTGAATCCGGCGGAACCGCAGCAACACCGGGACGGCCCGCTTCGGCGGGCCGTTTCTTTTTATGGCTGCGCGAGCAGTCCGGAGAACGACGCCACGTCGATGTTGGAGCCGCACAGAAGCACCCCGACGCGCTTGCCGGCGAGCTTCTCGCGCAACGGACCGGCAAGGGCCGCGGTAGCGGCGGCACCGGCGGGCTCGGCGCCCAGCTTCATGCCTACGAACAGCAAACGCATCGCCGCGCGCAACTCGTCGTCGCTGACGCGGACCAGGCCGTCGAGGTGGCGATGGCAGAGCTCGAAGCTGTAGGGCTCGGCGCGCGGGGCGGCGAGACTGTCGGCGATCGTGTCCACGCGCTCGAGCGTGACGGGCCGGCCGGCCTCGAAACTGCGGTTCATGCTGTCGGCGCCTTCGGGCTCGACGCCCCAGACCTCGCAGCCGGGCAACACCTGCTTCACGGCCGTGGAGATGCCCGCGGCGAGCCCGCCGCCCCCGATGGGGAGCACCATCGCCTCCAGGTCCGGCACCTGCCGGCACCACTCAAGACCCAGCGTCGCGGTGCCGAGTGCCGTGTGGTAGCCCTCGAACGGGTGGATGAAGGCCCGGCCCTCCTCGCGCACGATGCGCTCGACTTCCTCCACCGCCGCGTGGATGTCGGGCATGAGCACGACCTCGGCGCCGTAGGCCCGGCAGCGCTCGCGCCGCAGCGGGTTGGCGTGCTCGGGCATCACCACCTTTGCGCTGGCGCCGAGCATGCGCGCCGCGTAGGCGACGGCGATGGCATGATTGCCGGCACTGAACGCGGTGACGCCACGCTGCAGCGCGCGGCTGTCGAGCGCGAGCATGTTGGTCAGCGCCCCGCGGGGCTTGAACGTCCCCGTGTACTGGAAGAGCTCGAGCTTCAGGACCACGCGGGTCTCTGCACCCAGCGCCTCGTCCTTCTCGAGTCCGCGCCATTCCCAGACCGGGGTGGCGCGGACTCGATCGCCGAGCGCGTCCAGTGCCGCCTCGATCGCCCGCGCGTCGGGAACGCGCAGCGTTCCCTCGCTCGTCATAGTCGCTCCCCGCGCCTCAGTTCAGAGTCGGGAAGGGCGTGCCGCCACCCGGGGCGCCGCCCCCGCCGGCCGGCACATCGCCCGGGAAGCCACCCGGCGCACCGCCGCCCTCCGGACCCTGGGCTCCGGACCCCTGCGGGCCGCCGCGGGCGCCGAAGTCGTCCTTCAGACGCTTGAGGCCGACCGCGGAGAGCTTCATCCCGTAGTCGTGACCGGGGTTGAGGATGATGCCGGTGTCCTCGGACAGGACCCCGACCACGTATTCGCCGGAGATCTGCCCGGGGTTCGCGAACTCCCCGAGGTCGTTCGTGACGTGTTCGGAGTGCTCGGGCGCGGTGAAGAGCACCATCAGCTTTCCCATGTCCTCGGTCTGGAACACGAGCGCGTTGCCGGCCGGGTCGAGGTTCTCGGGATCCATCGGGCGATCGAACATCGCGTACAGCGGGGCCCTGAGAAGGGCCTGGTAAACGGTGATGATCGACACCTTGCCCTCTTTCGCCCCGGCCAGCAGGTATTCGATCTCCTCGTTGGGATCAAACTGCGGGGGCGGCTCGTTCATTGCCTGCGTTTCGTCGCTCATGGATCTGTCTCTCCGAAAATCCGTGTGTTGTTGCGAACCGTGTTTCAGACGGCGGCCAGCGCCGCGTCGAGGTCGGCCGTGAGGTCCTCGGCGTCTTCGATGCCGACGGAAAGCCGCACCAGGCCGTCCTCGAAACCGAGGGCGCGGCGCTGCTCCTCGGGCACCGAGGCGTGCGTCATCAGCGCGGGATGCTCGATCAGGCTCTCCACCCCGCCGAGGCTCTCGGCGAGCGTGAACAGCTTCACCGTCTCGAGGAAGCGGCGCGCGCCCTCGATGTCGGTGTCGAGGATCGCGGTGATCATGCCGCCGAAGCCGCGCTGCATCTGCCGCCGCGCGAGTGCGTGCTGCGGATGACTCTCGAGGCCCGGATAGATCGTGCGCCGCACCTTCGGGTGCGAGTCGAGCTTTTCGGCGATCGCGAGCGCGCTCGCCGAGTGGCGTTCCATGCGCAGCGCGAGCGTCTTCACCCCACGCAGCGCCAGGTACGAGTCCATGGGCCCGGCGACGGCGCCGACCGAATTCTGCAGGAAGGCGATGCGTTCCGCGAGTTCGTCCGAGCCCGTCACCAGCACGCCGCCGACCATGTCGGAATGGCCGTTGAGGTATTTGGTGGCGGAGTGCAGCACGATGTCGAAACCGTGCTCGAGCGGCCGCTGGCTCCAGGGCGTCGCAAACGTGTTGTCGCAGAGGGTGAGCACGCCGCGCTTGCGCGCAACCTTCGCGATGGCGGAAAGGTCGGCGAGCTTGAGCATCGGGTTGCTCGGCGTCTCCACCCAGATCATCTTCGTGTCCGGCGTGATCGCCTGCTCCAGCGCGGCCGGATCGGCGAGGTCCGCGAAGGTGAACGCGAGCCCCGCGCTCTTCGCGCGCACCTGGCGGAAGAGCCGGTTCGTGCCGCCGTAGAGGTCGTCCATGGCGACGACGTGGCTGCCGGCCGGCAGCAGGTCGAGCGCCGTGGCCGCGGCGGCCAGTCCGGAGCCGAAGGCGTAGCCCGCGACGCCGCCCTCCAGCGCCGCCGCCGCGCGCTCCCACGCGAGGCGGGTCGGGTTCTGCGAGCGCGAGTATTCGTAGCCGGTGTGTTTGCCGGGCGAACGCTGCGCGTAGGTCGAGGCGAACGAGACCGGCGGCATCACGGCGCCGGTGACCGGCTCGGGCTCCTGCCCGCCGTGGACGCAGAGGGTGGAAATGCGGGCGTTGTCGGGTGCGCTCACAGGCGGCCTCCGTTGCGAATCCAGGTGAGGTAGTCGGCGCGGGTGACGAGTCCGACGAACTCGCCGTCTGCTTCGATCGCCACCGCCGGTTCGATGGACAGGCGCTCGGCCAGGACGGCTTTGGACTCCCCGGCGTCGAGGCGCGGGAAGCCGGCGTTCATCACGCGGCGCACGGGGGCGTCGAAGCCGAGGTCTTCCTCCAGCACGGCGCGCAGCAGGTCGCCTTCGGTCACGGCGCCGACGAGGCGCCCCTCGCGCACCACCGGCACCTGCGAGAAGCCGCCGTCGCGAAGCCGGTCGTGCGCGGTGGCAAGGGCGTCGTCCGGGCCGACGGTCACCGTTGCATTGCGGCGGTGCGGGCGCGTGACGAGGTCGGCCAGCGTTCCGGTCGACGGCGCGGGAATGAAGCCGCGCTCGACCATCCAGAAATCGTTGTACAGCTTGGAGAGATACTTCGCGCCGGTGTCGCAGCCGAGCGTGACGACGTTCTTCGGCCCGGTCTGCTCGCGGCAATAGCGAAGCGCCGCCCCGATGAGCGTGCCCGAGGACGAGCCGAGGAGCAGCGCCTCCTTCTGCAGCACCTCGCGCGCGGTGGCGAACGCCTCGGCGTCCGGGATCGTATAGGCGCGCTTCACGCGCGACAGGTCCGCGATCGTGGGAATGAAGTCCTCGCCGATGCCCTCGACCAGCCAGCGCTTCGCCTTGCCGATCTCGCCCGTCTCGATGTAGCCGGCCAGGATCGAACCCTCCGGGTCGGCAAGCACGATTTCGGTATCCGGTGACGCCTTGGCGAGGTAGCGGGAGACGCCGGTGAGCGTGCCGCTGGTACCGACGCCGAGCACGACGGCATCGACCTTGCCGTCGAGCTGCTCGAGGATCTCGGGTCCCGTCGTCGTCTCGTGCGCCGCCGGGTTGTCCGGGTTGCCGAACTGGTTGATGTAGTAGCCGCCGCGCTCCTCCGCCAGCCGCTGCGCGAGGTCCTGATAGTACTCGGGATGGCCCTTCTGCACGTCCGAGCGGGTCATCACCACCTCGGCGCCCATCGCCTGCACGTTGAACACCTTCTCGCGGCTCATCTTGTCCGGCATCACGATCAGCAGCCGGTAGCCGCGAATCGCCGCCACGAGCGCCAGGCCGAGCCCGGTGTTCCCCGCGGTGGCCTCGACGAGCAGGTCGCCGGGGCGGATGTCGCCGCGCTGTTCGGCGGCCTCGATCATCTGCCGGCCGATGCGGTCCTTGATGGAGCCGCCCGGGTTGAGGGCTTCGAGCTTGATGAACAGCCGGCATGGACCGGTGTCGAGTCGGGAGGCTTCGACCATCGGCGTGTGGCCGACGAGGTCGAGCACGCTGCGGGCAACGTCCATGGAGAGGCCGGGGATAAAAGCCGTTATGTTAGCAGTATGACCCGCCCCGACCTGCCCCGCACCCTGGGTGAACTGGCCGCCGCGGCCCGCGCCCGGGTGGCCGATCCCCGCGAAGGCCCCATCCTCGTGACGGGCGCCCTCGGACTCGATCGGACCGTGCTGTACGCCCACCCCGAACGCCCGGTCACGGTCGATCGGGCGGCCGCCGTGATCGCGCTGATCGAACGCCGCGCGGCCGGCGAACCCGTCGCCTACCTGCTCGGCCGGCGCGAGTTCTACGGCCTCGACTTCGCCGTGGGCCCCGGGGTGCTGATCCCGCGGCCGGAGACCGAGTTGCTCGTGGAGCTCTCGCTCGAGCGGCTCGCCGGCGTCCGCGCGCCGCTCGTCGCCGACCTCGGGACGGGGAGCGGCGCCATCGCCGTATCCGTCGCCCACGCGCGGCCGGATGCGAGCGTCGCGGCCGTGGACTGTTCGGCGGATGCGCTCGCGGTCGCCGCCGGCAATGCGGCGCGGCTCGGCGCCGCCGTCGAGTTCGTCCGCGGCGAGTGGCTGACCCCGCTCGCGCCCCGGCGTTTCGACGTGATCGTCTCCAACCCGCCCTACGTGGCCGAGCGCGATCCGCATCTTTCAACGGGGGATCCGCGCTTCGAGCCGCGCGGGGCGCTCGCGGCCGGCCTCGACGGACTCGACGCCCTGCGCCGGATCATCGCCGAGGCCCCCGCATACCTGCGTCCGGGGGGCTGGCTCGTGCTTGAACACGGCGCGGAACAGCAGCCCGCCCTGCTGAAACAACTCACTGACGCGGGCTTGGTCGAGGTGAGCGGACACCGCGACCTCGCCGGCCTGCCCCGCGCGGCGACGGCCCGCCGCCCCCCGCCGGACCGCAACTGACACAGTCGTTGGAATAGAATCCACCAATGGATGCCGACGCCAAAGCCGTCACCCCGCAGGCACTCGAGCGCGAGGTGCTCGCGAATATCCCGCTCGCTCAGGCCATGGGCATCCGTGTCAGATCCTGGGACGGCGACCAACTCGTCTTGACGGCCCCCTTCGCGCCGAACGTCAACCACGCGGGTATCGCCTTCGGCGGCGCGATCGAATGCCTCGCAACGCTCGCGTGCTGGAGCCTCCTGTGGCTGCGGCTCGCCGAGCCGGAGGCCATGGCGGTCATCCAGCGCGGCGAAACGACGTTCCGCAAGCCCCTGTCGGGGGAACTGCACGCGGTCGCCCGCGCGCCACGGCGCGCGGACTTCGAGCATTTCCGTCAGACCCTGAGGCGGCGCGGCCGCGCCCGCCTCGCCCTGGAGGCCACGGTGGGCGACAGCGGCGTCCGGGAGGGCGCACGCTTCCACGGACGTTTCGCCGTCGCCCATCTGCAGGCTCAGGAGGCGGCGGACAACGCCTCGAATGCCTCCCCGGGTTCGAACCGATAACAGCGGCCGCAGAACTCGCAACGCACCTCGACCGCCCCCTCGTCCTCGAGGATATCCCGCACCTCCCGCTCGCCGAGCGCCCGGACCAGCTTCGAGACGCGGCCACGCGAGCACGCACAGCGGAAGAACGTCGGCCCGCGCTCATACACGCGTACCTGCTCCGCGGGGAACAGATGCTCCGCCAGGTCGAGCGGCTCGCGTTCCAGCAGATCCAACGCACGCACTTCGCCGAACGCGCCCACCAGGCGCTGCCAGTCGACATCGCCCCGCGCGCCCGGCACGGCCTGTAACGCCATTCCCGCGGCGGATTCGCCGTCGCAGGCCAGGCGCACGCGCGTGGGAATCTGCTCGGACTGCAGGAAGTAATTCTCGATCGTCGCCCCGAGCGAGCCCGGCACCGTCTCCACCAGCCCCTGGTAACGCTCGCCGCGCCCGGACGGTTCCAGCGTGATCGCCAGCCGCGCGCCGGGCACCAGCAATGGCTCGTCCGACACCTCGTCGTGGCGTGCCAGCGCCCGGTAACCGAAGTGCTCGTCGCACTGGACCAGCAAGAGCCGCAGCGGCCCGTCCGTCTGGAGTTGCAGCGACAGACGGCCCTCGAAGCGCAGCGCACCCATCAACAGCACCGCGGCGGCGGCCGCCTCGCCCACCAGGCTCCTCACCGGAACCGGGTAGTCGTGCTCCGCCACAGCCGCCCGGAAGCTCTCGGTCAGGCGCACCGAACGGGCGCGCGCCGGCAGCGGCGAGAAATCCCAGCCGCTGACCATGTCGGTCGCGCGCGGCGGGCCGGAAAAATCGATGCGATCAGCCATGGTTTCAATGTTACTCGCAGAAGGCTTTGGAACGCGGCTTCGCCGCGCGCGTTCTTCGCGGGCGCTCCGCCCCGCACCCCGGTTTCGCCTTCGGCGCGGAGCGCAGGGTGCGCACCATTTCGCGCAGATCCAGGTAGCGCAGCTTCGCTGCGATTCATTTCTCGCGGGCGCTCCGCCCCGCACCCCGGGTCCCTTTCTTTTCGCGCCAAAAGAAAGGAACCAAAGAAAGGGCGCCCGGGCTCCGCGGTCGGCTTCGCCGACTTCCCTGTGCTTCTCGGGCACCGGGGGGTCGCCCGACAGCACATCCTTGTGCTGACGTGCGACGCGCGGCCTCCGTGCCGCGCCCTCCTGCGGAGGCCGGGAACCCCGCCGCCCTGCGATGCTCGGCGCTCCACACGGGACACGCGCCGCTTCTGCGGCGGCCCTCCTCATCCCGGCCTTCTCCTCCCGGGGGAGGAGAAGGAGTTGCCAGGCGAGCGCAGCGCCGCTGCGCACAGCGATCACACGCTGATCCACGCCCCCTGCTTCTCTTACGGCAACGACGTGTTTGTCCCGGTTCCTTCTCCCCTCCCCGAGGGG
>Ga0209921_1000016_pt1 | contig 117766 bp, 90 predicted proteins | sample SalPonF2_C_D2_MG_FD_185730 | JGI IMG/M metagenome (GOLD analysis project Ga0209921, IMG submission 185730) | Salt pond soil microbial communities from South San Francisco under conditions of wetland restoration - Salt Pond MetaG SF2_C_D2_MG... ...
ATCCACAACTGGAAGCCTGCGCTGAACCGCTTTATCATCGACTTCGGTGACCGCATCACCGAGCACCTGTAACCGGCAGGGCGGTTACACAGAATCGCTTACAGTCCCTGCTTCAGTGCCGCGCGAACTTCCTTCCCTTTTCCTTAATAACTTAATAACTTAACAACTTAATAACTTAATAACTTACCACCTTCAGGACCACGAGTCCGGCCCCGCCCCCTCGGCCGCACGCCACAGATACCACGCCGCCACCGACCGGTAGGGACGCCAGCGCTCCCCGTGGGCGGCGAGCTCGCGGGGCGCGGGGAGGGCGTCCAGGGCGCGCAGGTTGCGGAAGCCCTTGCGCACGCCGAGGTCGTGGACCGGCAGAATGTCCGGGCGGCCCAGTTCGAAGATCAACAGCATCTCCACCGTCCAGCGGCCCACGCCGCGAATCCCGGACAGGAGCCGGATGATCTCGCCGTCCGGCATCCCGGCCAGGTCATCCGCCCGGGGCAGCGTGCCGTCCCGCGCGGCGCGGGCGAGGTCGCGCAGCGCCGCCAGCTTGTTGCGGGACAGGCCGGCCCCGCGCAGGGCCTCGTCGGAGGCACCCGCGAGTCCCTCCGGGTCCGGCCCGGCGTCGCCGAACAGGGCCAGTACGCGCGCGTGGATCGCCGCGGCGGCGCTGCCGGCCAGCTGCTGGTAGACGATCGCGCGCAGCAGCGCCCGGAAGGGTTCCGGTCTGCGCGGGGGCGCCAGCCCCGGCGGGCCGACGCGCTCGATCAGCGCCGCGAGCTCCGGATCCGCCGCGCTCAGGTGCCGCACGGCCCCGGCGGGGTCGCAGGCCGGGGTTGTCCGCCGCCGAGTGTCCACGCCGGCGAGGGTACACGACCGGTCTGCTCGAGGGTATCGTTGGGTCTCAGCGGCTCCCTGGGCCGTAGCGGCAAGGCGCGAGCAGAGAGTGTCTGGCGCGACACGACCGACGAGCACCACCACCCACGACGGCTCCGAGACCGGACAATGCCCTCGAGCAAATTGGTCGCGCGGTGATGAATCCACTGTCGTTCCTGCTGGCGCTGGGCGTGGTCGTGTGGATCTGGGCCGCGGCACTGCGCGCCCGCGAGACGGCCCTGGCTGCCTGTCGCCGGGCGTGCCGCGAGGTCGACGTGGAGCTGCTCGACCACACCGTGGCCCTGGCACGGCTCGGGCTCGGGCGTGCGGAATCGGGCTGGCTGCGGCTGCGACGGACCTATGCGTTCGAGTTCACCGCCGGCGACGAGCTGCGCCACCGCGGGCGCATCCGCATGCTCGGCAGTCACATCCTGAGCGTGCAGATGGACCATCCCGGCGGCACCACGGTGGTCCACCAGCCCGGCGACCGCTGACAGCGGAGGCCGCTACTCGTGGCGCAGTGCCTCGATGGGATCGAGCCGCGCCGCCTTGCGGGCGGGAAAGTATCCGAACACCACACCGATCAGGCCGGCGAAGCCGAAGGCGATGCCGATGATCGGAACGTCCGGGATGAAGGGCACGTGCACCAGGCGGGCCGCCGCCAGGGAGCATCCCAGCCCGAGCCCGATGCCGGCCAGCCCGCCCAGCAGCGAAAGCAGCACCGCCTCGACCAGGAACTGCAGCAGCACTTCGCGCTCGCGCGCCCCGACCGCGAGGCGGATGCCGATCTCCCGGGTCCGCTCCGTCACCGAGACCAGCATGATGTTCATGATGCCGATGCCGCCGACCACCAGGCTCACCGCCGCAATGGCCCCGAGCAGGGTGGTGAGAACGCCCGAGGCCGTCTCCAGTACGCTCACGATCTCTTTCATGTCGCGCACGGTGAAGTCGTCCTCGGCCGCCTCGGGTACGTGGCGGCGCTCCCGCATCAGCTGCGTGACGCGGCGCTGGATGTCCGGGGTATCCGCGCTGTAGCGGGACGAGAGGAAGATCACGCCGACGTCGCGGTTGCCGGCGATGCGGCGGTGGAAAGCCCGGATCGGGACCAGCAGCAGATCGTCCTGGTCCGTGCCGAAGGACGACTGCCCCTTCGCCTCCAGCACCCCGATCACCCGGCACGGTATCTTGCCCAGCCGGATGATCGCGCCCAGCGGATCCTGGGCGCCGAACAGCTCCTTCTTCACGGTGGCCCCCAGCAGGCACACCATGCGCCCGGCGCGCAGCTCGGCGCTGTCGAACTCCCGTCCCGAGGAAAGCGGCCACTCCCGCACCCGCAGGTAGGCATCGTCGGTGCCGGTCACCGTGGTCGGCCAGTTGTGATTGGCGTAGACCGCCAGCGTGGGACGGCTCGCTGCCGGCGCCACTGCCGCCAGGCCCGGGATCTCGCGCTGGATCGCGGCGACGTCCGCCATCTCGAGCGGCGGCGCGCTGGTCATCGCGGGCCCGTGACGGCTCGCCCCGGGCACCAGCACCAGCATGTTGCGACCCAGCGAGGCGATCTCGCCGGTCACGCGCGCGGTGGCGCCGCCGCCCAGGGTCACCATGGTGATCACCGCGGCGACGCCGATGATGATGCCGAGCATGGTGAGTGCCGAACGCATCGCGTGCCGGCGCACCTCGCGCAGGGCCATCAGCAGCATGTTGCCGATCACGGGGCATGCTCCGCGTGCGGGCCGTCCGCCTCGATGCGGCCGTCGAGAAAATGCACCACGCGCCGTGCCCAGGAGGCCATGTCCGGCTCGTGGGTCACCATCACGATGGTGATGCCGCGGTCCCGGTTGAAGCCCGACAGCAGCTCCATGATCTCGCGGCTGCGGGCGGAGTCGAGGTTGCCGGTGGGCTCGTCGGCGAGCAGCAGCGAGGGGCGGGTCACGATGGCCCGAGCGATCGCGACACGCTGCTGCTGGCCGCCGGAAAGCTCCGCGGGCGTGTGGCGGGCAACCGGGGCGAGTCCCACGGCGTCCAGTGCCTGCAGCGCCAGGCTGCGGCGGCGGGCGGCCCCGATGCTGCGGTAGACCAGGGGCAGCTCGACGTTCTCGAGCGCCGAGGTGCGGCTGAGCAGGTTGTAGCCCTGGAACACGAACCCCAGATAGTGGCGCCGCAGCAACGCGCGCTGGTCCCGGGACAGGCGCGTCACCTCGACCCCGCCAAAGCGATAGGATCCGGAGGTGGGCGTATCCAGGCAGCCCAGGATGTTCATGCAGGTGGACTTGCCCGAGCCGCTCGGTCCCATCACCGCCACGAACTCCCCGCGGCCGATGGCCAGGTCGATCCCCGCCAGCGCGTCCACACGCGCGGCGCCCCGCCCGTAGCTGCGGCGTACGCCGCTCAGGCGGATCAGCGCCGGCGCGCCGCCATTCACGACGCCGGCCGCTGGCGGCGGATATCGACGATCGCCCGGTCCCCCGGGTGCACGGCGCCTTCCACGATGACCGTATCGCGCCCGTCGCTGAGGCCGGTGCGCACCGTCACCGGCTCGGGCCTGCCGCCCCGCAGGACCCAGACCCGGGCCCCGTTTTCGCCGGGGCCGGCGGCATGACCGGGAGGCGTGAAGCGCAACGCGCTGTTGGGCACCAGCAGTGCGTCGCGGCGGGTCGCGGTCGTGATCTCCGCGGTCGCCGTCATGCCGGGGCGCAGCAGCATGGCCGAGTTGTCGACCGTGAGCACGCCTTCGTAGCTGACCACGCCCTGCACCGTGCGGGCGGCGTTGTGGATCGAGACGAGTTTCGCGGAAAATCTGCGTTCCGGGTAGGCGTCGACCGTGAACGTGGCGCTCTGACCGGCCTTGACCGCGCCCACGTCGGCCTCGTCGATGTCGACGTGCAGCTCCATCTTCGACAGGTCCTCGGCCAGCACGAACAGGACCGGTGTCTGGAAGCTTGCCGCGACCGTCTGCCCGGGCTCAACGTCGCGCGAGATCACCACGCCGTCGATGGGGGCACGGATCACCGCCTTCGACAGGGTGGTGCGGTCGGCCTCCAGGGCGGCTCTGGCCACGGTCACCTGGGCTTGCGCCACGTCCACCGCCGCGGCCGTGCGGTCGCGCTGGGCACGCGCCGCCTCCAGGTTCTGCTGCGAGGCGGCACGGGTGCGCAACAGCTTCTGCGTGCGGCGCCAGGCGAGTTCCGCTTCGCGCGCGCTCGCGCGGGCCTCGGTCAGCGCCGCCCGCGCCGAGGCCAGGCTCGCTTCCGCCCGGCGCACCTGCGCTTCCAGCTGCTCGGTATCCAGGCGCGCGAGCACCTGGCCCTTGTGAACACGGTCGTTGTAATCGGCGTCGACCTCCGCGATGCGCCCCGAGATCTCGGCCCCCACCTGCACCTCGTTGACCGGCGCCAGGGTTCCGGTGGCCGTGACCCTCGCCGTCAGGTCGCCACGGCGCACCGCGACCGTCTGGTAGTCCGGACCCGGCGCGGGCTGCAGCCACCATGCCACGCCCCCGCCGATCACGAGCAGCGGTACCAGCACCCCGAGGGCGATGGCCAGCCACCGGCGCCGGCCGTCGCGCCCGTCCAGGCCCAGCGTCTGCTCGATTTCGGGATCGGAGCCCTCGGGAAGGTCGGGCATTGGGGGTCATCCTCGCTCCTGCGGCGTCTGGCCCCACTCTAGGATTTGCGGCACCCGGCGAGCTTGATCCCCGTCAGCCCCCCGCGGGGGTGGCTGGATATGCTTGCACGAGGCCCGGCTGATGAACGGAGCGCGTGCATGTCTTCCGCCGCCAGCATCCACTCCCCCGCGGCCGGGGTCGTGTTCCGCACCTCGGCACTGAGCAAGCGCTACCTCATGGGGGAGGTGGAAGTGTGGGCGCTGCGCGGCGTGGACGTGGAGCTGTACGGCGGGGAGCTGGCGATCCTGCTGGGGCCGTCCGGATCGGGGAAATCGACGCTGCTCAATATCCTGGGCGGGCTGGACGTACCCACCTCCGGGCGCGTCTGGTACCGGCAGACCGAGCTGACCCGCGCCGGCGAACGGGAGCTGACCGCCTACCGGCGCTATCACGTCGGCTTCGTGTTCCAGTTCTACAACCTCATTCCCAGCCTCACGGCGCGCGAGAACGTCGCCATCGTCACCGAGATCGCCGCGCGCCCGATGCCCCCGGAGGCGGCCCTGGAGCTGGTCGGCCTGGGCCGCCGGCTGAACCATTTTCCGGCCCAGCTCTCCGGAGGCGAGCAGCAGCGCGTGGCGATCGCCCGCGCCATCGCCAAGAACCCCGCCGTGCTTCTGTGCGACGAGCCCACGGGGGCGCTGGATTCCACCACCGGGGTCGTGGTGCTGGAGGCACTCGCGCGGGTCAACCGTGAGCTCGGCACCACCACCGTGGTGATCACCCACAACGCCGGGATCGCCGGCATGGCGGACCGGGTCATCCACATGAGTGACGGACGCATCGGGGAGATCCGTCGCAATCCGCGGCGCATTGACCCGCGGGAGCTGACCTGGTGATGCGTGCGCTCGACCGCAAGCTGCTGCGGGACCTGTGGCGGCTGCGCGCCCAGGAACTGGCGATCGCGCTGGTGATCGCGGGGGGCGTCGCGACCTACATCATGGCGGCGAGCACCCTGGAGTCGCTGCAGCGGACCGAGGACCGCTTCTACCGGGAGTACCGCTTCGGCGAGGTGTTCGCCTCGCTCAAGCGGGCCCCCGAATCGCTGACCGTCCGGATCCGGAGCATCCCCGGGACGGCCCGCGTGGAAACCCGCGTCCTGGGGCAGGCGCGCCTGCAGCTGCCGGGCTTCCCCGATCCCGTCACCGCCGTGGTGGTCTCGATCCCGGACCGGGGGCAGCCGGCGCTCAACCGGCTCTATCTCCGCTCCGGACGGCTGCCCGGGCCGGACCCCGGCGGCAACCGGGTGGTGGTCAGCGAGGCCTTCGCCGAGGCCCACGGGCTGCGTCCCGGTGACGCCCTGCAGGCCGTGATCAACGGGCGCAGCGAGCGCCTGCGGATCTGCGGCGTGGCCCTGTCCCCGGAATTCATCTACCAGATGCGTCCCGGCGACATGTTCCCCGATTACCGCCGCTACGGCGTGCTGTGGATGGCGCGGACACCGCTGGAAAACGCCTACGACATGCAGGGCGCGTTCAACGACGTGGTACTGCGGCTCGCGCCCGGGGCGGAGGCGGTCCCGGTGATCCAGCGCCTGGACGGGATCCTCGCGCCGTATGGCGGGCTCGGCGCCTACGACCGGGCGGACCAGTTCTCCCATCACTACCTCAGCCAGGAGCTGCAGCAGCTGCATACCATCGCGACGCTGCTGCCCGGCATCTTCCTGGCGGTGGCCGCGTTCCTGCTGAACCTCGTCATGTCACGCCTGATCCGCACCCAGCGCGAGCAGATCGGCGTGCTCAAGGCCTTCGGCTACGCTTCCCGTGCCATCGCGCTGCACTACGCGATGCTGGCCTCGGTCATCGCGCTGGCCGGGATCGTCCTCGGGATCGGCGCGGGGGCCTGGCTCGGGCACCTGGTCAGCGGCATCTACCGGGGCTTCTTCCGCTTCCCGTTCCTGGACTACCGGCTGGCGCCGTCGGTCGTCGGCGATGTGGTCGCGGTGACCGCCGCCGCGGCGCTGGCGGGAACCCTGGTCGCGGTGCGCCGGGCGTCGCGGCTGCCGCCGGCGGCGGCGATGCAGCCGGAGCCACCCCCCGTCTACCGCCCCACCCTGTTCGAGCGGCTGGGCCTGCAGCGCCTGTTCGACCAACCCACGCGCATGATCATCCGGCACCTCGAGCGCGAGCCGGTCAAGTCGGCGCTGTCCGTGACCGGGATCGCCTTCGCCGTGGCGATCATGATGGTGGGCCGCTTCCAGAGCGACGTCATCACCTACATCACCGAAGTCCAGTTCGAACGGATCCAGAACCAGGATCTCACCGTGACCTTCCGCGATCCCGCATCCCGCAGAGCCCTCTACGAGCTCCGCGGACTGCCCGGCGTGCGCACGGCGGAGCCGTTCCGCGTGGTCTCGGTGCGTTTCCGGCACGGACCCTACAGCCATCGCGGCGGCATCCAGGCGTACGCCCCGGGCAGCCACCTGCATCACCTCCTCGACGCCGACCTGCACCGCGTGACGCTGCCGCCGGACGGCCTGGTGATGACCGACTACCTGGCGCAGATGCTGCACGCCCGACCGGGACAGACGATCACCGTCGAGGTGCTGGAGGGGCGCCGCCGGGTCCTGCGGCTGCCCCTTGCGGGCATGGTGAGCGAACACCTGGGGGTGAGCGGCTACATGCGGCTGGCGGCCCTGAACCGCGCGCTGGGCGACGGTGACGTGGCCTCCGGCGCCCTGGTCGCGGACGAGCGCGGCGCGCGCACGGCACTCTACCGGCGCCTGCGGGAGATGCCGGCGGTCTCCGGGGTGACGCTGCGCGAGGCGGCGATCGAGAGCTTCCACGCGACCATGGGCGAGACCCTCCTGATCTTCACCTTCATCACCACCCTGCTCGCCTCGATCATCGCCTTCGGCGTGGTCTACAACAGCGCGCGGATCGCGCTGGTCGAGCGTACCCGGGAGCTCGCGAGCCTGCGCATTCTCGGCTTCGCGCGCGCGGAGGCCGCCTACATCCTGGTGGGCGAGCTGGCGCTGATCACCCTCGCCGCCGTGGTGCCGGGTTTCTTCGCGGGCCGCGCGCTGTGCTTCCTGCTGTCCCGGGGCATGCGTTCCGAGCTCTACCGGGTGCCCCTGGTCATCGAGCCGCGCACCTACGCGTTCGCGGCCATGGTGGTGATGGCCGCCATGGCCCTCTCCGCCGTCGTGGTGTGGCGCCGTGTCGCGCGCCTGGACCTGGTCGGCGCGCTCAAGACGAGGGAGTAGGCCCGTGAACCTGCGGCGCGTCGCATGGATCTCGCTGCTGGCCCTGCTGGTGGGCGCGGGACTGGCATGGGGACTGTGGCCGCGCGCGGTGCCCGTGGATACCACCGCGGTGCGTCGTGCCCCGCTGGAGGAGACCGTGACGGCGGAGGGCCGTACCCGGGTCAGGGACCGTTACCAGGTGTCCTCCCCGGTGGCCGGCTACCTGGAACGGGTCCGGCTGGAAGTCGGGGACAGCGTGCGGCGGGGAGCGGTCCTGGCCGAACTCAGACCGACCCCGGCACCGGTGCTGGACGCCCGCGCCACGGCCGAGGCGAAGGCGCGCGTGGCGCAGGCGCAGGCAGCGCTCGAAGCCGCCCGGACGCGCGTGGAGAGCGCCACCGCGGCGGCCGCCTACGCCACCGCCGAACGCAAGCGGCTGAGCCGCTTGCAGGCCGCGGGCCACGTGTCGCGGGAGTCCCTCGAGCGCACCGAGACCGAGGCCCGCCAGCGGGCGGCGGAGCTGCGCTCCGCCCGCTTCGAGGCGCGCGTGGCGCACTACCGCCTGGAGGCGGCGAAAACGGCGCTGCGCTTCGCCGGCGACAGCACCGCGGCGGATGCGCTGCTGGCGATCCGGGCGCCGGTCTCCGGAGTGGTGCTGCGCATCGCACGCAAGAGCGAGGGCGTGATTCCCGGCGGCGCTCCGATCCTGACGCTGGGGGATCCCCGATCGCTGGAAATCGCCGTCGACGTGCTGTCCGGCGACGCGGTGCGCATCCGGCCGGGGATGGCGGTCCGGCTGGAGCGCTGGGGCGGCCCGAAGCCGCTGCAGGCGAGGGTGCGAACCGTCGAGCCCGCGGGCTTCACCAAGGTGTCGGCCCTGGGGGTGGAGGAGCAGCGGGTCTGGGTGATCGCCGACATCGTCTCGCCCCCGGCGCAGTGGCGCAGCCTGGGGGACGGCTACCGGGTGGATGCGAGCTTCGTGCTCTGGCGCGGCAGGGACGTGCTGCAGGTGCCGGCCAGCGCCGTCTTTCGCCACCGGGACGGCTGGGCGGTGTTCCTGGTGCGCGACGGACGCCTGCGCCTGCAGCCGGTCCGCGTGGGACGCGGCAGCGGGCTCGCCACGCAGATCCTCTCCGGCCTGACGCCGGGGGAGACCGTCGCGTCCCACCCCGGCAACGAGCTGCGCGCGGGCCAGCGGGTGCGATCCAGGAGCGGGCTCCCCGCGGCCGGGGAGCCCGCCGGGGACGATTCCGCCTAACCGGCCGCCTTCAGCGCCTGGTCGAGGTCCTCGCGCAGGTCGTCCACGTGCTCCAGGCCGATGGACAGCCGTACGAGATCCTCGGTCACGCCGGCGCGGGCCAGCTCCTCCGGGCCGAGCTGGCGGTGGGTCGTGGTCGCCGGGTGGCAGGCGAGCGACTTGGCATCGCCGATGTTCACCAGGCGTGTCACCAGGGCGAGGGCGTCGATGAAGCGGGCGCCGGCCTCGCGGCCGCCCCGGATGCCGAAGCTGAGGATGCCCGAGCCGCGGCCGCCGCAGTATTTCCGGGCCAGCCCGTGGTAGGGATCGTCCTCCAGCCCCGCGTAGTGCACCCATTCGACCCCGGGATGGGACTTCAGGTACTGCGCGAGGGCCCGGGTGCTCTCGCAGATCCGGTCCATCCGCACCGGCAGGGTCTCGATGCCCTGCAGCACCAGGAAGGCGTTGAACGGCGACAGCGCGCCGCCCATGTTCCGCAGGGGCACCGTGCGCGCCCGCGCGATGTAGGCGGCCTCGCCCATCGCCTCCGTGAAGACCACGCCGTGGTACGAGGGATCCGGCTCGTTGAGACCCGCGAACCGGTCCTTGTGCGCCACCCAGTCGAAGCGGCCGGAATCCACCAGCACCCCGGCGATGGTGGTGCCGTGGCCGCCCATGTACTTGGTCAGCGAGTGCACCGCGATGTCCACGCCGTGATCGAACACCCGGCACAGGTACGGGGTGGCGACGGTGTTGTCCACCATCACCGGCACGCCGTGGGCATGCGCCACCTCCGCCACCTTTTCCAGGTCCACGACGTTGCCGGCGGGATTGCCGATGGACTCGCAGTACACCAGGCGCGTCTGCGCGTCGATGCTCCGCTCCAGCGCCTCGAAGTCGTCCGAGTCCACGAAGCGCACGTCGATCCCGAGGCGGGGCAGGGTATGCGCGAACAGGTTGTAGGTGCCGCCGTAGAGCTGCGTGGTGGTGACGATATTGTCCCCGTTGCCGGCAATCGTGAGCACCCCGGCCGTGATCGCGGCCATGCCCGATGCCATCGCGAGCGCGCCGACGCCGCCCTCCATCGCCGCCACGCGCTGCTCGAGCACGGCGTTGGTGGGGTTCATGATGCGCGTGTAGATGTTGCCCTCGACCTTCAGGTCGAACAGGTCGGCCCCATGCTGGGTGTCGTCGAAGGCGTAGGACGTGGTCTGGTAGATGGGTACCGCCACCGCGCGGGTGGTGGGATCCGGTGCATAGCCCGCGTGAACGGCGAGAGTCTCGATCTTCATGGCAATCCTCCATCCCGCGTTTGTGCCGCAACCACGGCCGTGGCAGGGCGCACAGTGTGCGCCCGGCGTCCCGGTTTCTCCAGCGCGTTTGGCTATATGGAAATTACCATTCCGTGCCGTCCGCGGGCCGGGAGGCGCGGAAGACCGCCGCCAGCGTCTTGGCGTCCCGGATCTCGCCGCCATGGGCCATCTCGAGCACCCGGCCCCACGGCAGCCAGTGCACCTCGATGACCTCGCCGGGCTCGCGGCGCACCGTCCCGGTCTGGAGCTCCCGCGCCAGGTACAGGTGAATCACCTCGTCGCTGAAGGCCGGCGCGGTGAGAATCGGCCCGAGTTCGTCCCAGCGACCCGCGCGCACGCCGGTCTCCTCCTCCAGCTCGCGGCGGGCGGCCGCGAGCGGCTCCTCGCCCGGATCGATCTTTCCCGCCGGGACCTCCCAGATCCAGCCCACCGGCGGCCGGTACTGCCGAATCAGGCACACGCGCCGCTCCGCGTCCAGCGGCAGGACGGCCGACGCGCCGGGATGGCGCACGACCTCGAACTCCATCTCCAGTCCGTTGGGCAGGCGCACCGTCTCGGCGCGCAGGTCCACCACCCGGCCGCGATGGAGCTGGCGTGATCTGACGGGCTTGTCCATGTTCACTCCGGCGCCGGCGACGCTGCCGGCTGCAGTGGGTAATGTTCCAGGGGCGTGTGCACGGCGCCCTCCGGGCGCAGGTCGCTGCGGTAGAGCACCAGCTCCCGTGCGCGGCAGGCGGCGTCGACGGGAACCGGCTCACGAGGCAGGCATACGCGGCGCGCGCGCGGACGGGCCAGGGTGACGTGGCCGCGGAACGGGCGCCGCTCCACCGGCAGGCCGGCATCCGCCGCCGCTTCCCGCACCGCCAGGGCAAGGGTCTCCAGCGGGCGACAGGGCCCGACCACCGCCGCCAGCACGCGCGGGCGCGCCACGGAGGGGAAACCGGTGAGCGAGGGCACATGGTAGTCGAACGCCGGCGTGTCCGCCGCCGCTTCCCGGAGCCCCCGCATCAGCGCCAGGAGGGCATCGTCCCCGACCCGGCCCAGAAACGCCAGGGTCAGGTGCAGCGACCCGCGCGGAAGCCAGCGCAGTGCCGACGGACGCTCCAGGCACCGCTCGAGATCCGTCGCGGCCTGTTCCAGGCGGTCCAGCAGCCCGGCGCAGAGAGGCAGGGCCACAAACGCGCGTGGAACCATGAGGATTCCCCTTCACCGGCCGCCCGGGCCGCGGGCGGCATCGGGCCATGGCGTGGCATTGTGGCCAATCGCCGGCACGTGGTCCAATCGTCCTCCCGTCCCGAGCAAGCGAGGACAGCCATGGAGCGCCCCTGGATGAAGAGCTGGCCCGCCGGGCTGCCGACCCGGCTGCGATACCGCGGCGGCGAGCGTCCGCTGCATGACTACCTGGCGGCCAATGCCGCCGCGCAGGGCGGGCAGCCCGCGTATGTCTTCTACGGCCGGGAGATCGGCTGGGCCGAGCTCTACGACGCCGCCCGCCGCCTGGCCGGCTTCCTGGGCGAGCGCGGGGTGGCGCGCGGAGACCGTGTCGGGCTGTTCCTGCAGAACTGCCCCCAGTACGTGATCGCGCATTACGCGGTGCAGCTGCTCGGCGCCGTGGTCTGCCCCATGAATCCCCAGTACAAGGCGGCCGAAGTCAGCCATCTGCTGAACGAGGCCGAGGCCTGCGCCGTGGTCGCCGGCCGCGAGCTGTACCCGGTGGTCGAGCGGGCCCGCGCCGAGATCCCCTCTTTGCACACGGTGATCGTGACCCGCTACGCGGAGTACCTGCCGGAGCGGCCGACCCTGCCGCTTCCGGCGGAGCTGCAAGAGGACGGGAACGGCCCCGTGGACGCGGTTCCGTTGCCCGAGGCGCTGGCGGCCGATCCGCTGGAGGCGGCGCCCCCGGTGAACCTGTGGCAGGACGTCTCGCTCATGACCTTCACCTCCGGCACCACCGGGCGGCCCAAGGGGGCGATGCTCACCGGCGGCAATGCCCTGTTCAAGACCGCCGCCTTCTTTCACGCCTGCCGCATGCAGCCGGGCGAGACCAGCCTGGCCATCGCGCCGCTGTGCCATATCGCCGGGATGGTCAATGGCGTGGACATGCCGGTCTACTCGGGAGGCACCTGCGTGCTGCTGGCGCGGTTCGACCCGGAGACCACGATCCAGGCCCTGGAGAAATACCGCTGCGCCACCTGGTACAGCATCGCCCCGATGAACGCCGCGATCCTGGCGCATGCGGGGGTGGAACAGCGCGACCTGCGCTCGCTGCGACGCAACCCCGCCACCAGCTTCGGGCTGGCGGTCACGCGCGAGCTGGCCGGGCGCTGGGAGAAGCTCACGGGCTGTCGCATGCACGAGGCCTCCTACGGCCTCAGCGAGACGCACACCTGCGATACCTTCATGCCCCGCGACGGCATTCGCTACGGCAGCGTCGGCATTCCCACCTACGACACCGACCTGCGGATTCTCGATCCGGAGACCGGCGAACCCCGGCCCGCCGGGGAGCAGGGCGAGATCGTGCTGCGCAATCCCGGGGTGTTCCGGGGCTACTGGCGCCGGCCGGAAGCCACTGCCGAGACCCTGCGCGACGGCTGGGTCCATACCGGCGACATCGGCCACCTGGACCCGGACGGCTACCTGTACTTCGACGGCCGCATCAAGGAGATGATCAAGTGCTCCGGCTACAGCGTCTTTCCGGAAGACGTGGAGGCTCTGCTCGCGCGTCATCCGGCGGTCGCACAGGCGGCCGTGGTGCCGGTGCCGGACGAGCGGCGCGGACAGGCGGTGAAGGCGTTCATCGTGCCCGAGCCCGCGGCACGCGAGACGGTCACGCCGGAGGAGATCATCGGTTGGTCCCGGGAGAACATGGCCGCCTACAAGGTCCCGCGGGAGGTCGAGTTCCGCCACAGCCTTCCGGCCACGCCGGCGGGCAAGGTGCTGCGCCGCCTGCTCCGGGAGTAGCCCGGGCGCGCGGGCTGCGGCCCGAGCGAGGCCCGGGTCACGCGCGGCGAGTTATTGCGCTATAATGGCTGGCCCGGGACGCGCACAACAGCGCCGGCGGGCGTCCCGGGCCACCGTCGGCCGCTCACGGGCGAACGGCCCCTTACCGACGCCGGCAAGGCACTTGCAGCTTCCCCCTATGAACCCGTTCTCACAGCTATTCCTGGTCTTCGCGCTGATCCCCATCGCGGAGATCGTGGTCCTGATCAAGGTCGGCTCGATCATCGGAGCGCTGCCGACCGTGGCGCTGGTGATCCTGACTGCCATCACCGGCGCGGCCCTGATGCGCTACCAGGGCATGCAGACCATGAGCGCGGTGCGCCAGGCCATGGGCCGGGGCGAGATACCGGCCGTCCAGATGCTGGAAGGCATGGGACTGCTGCTGGGGGGCGCGCTGCTGCTCACCCCCGGCTTCATCACCGACGCCTTCGGCTTCGCCCTGCTGGTGCCGCCGCTGCGCCGCCGCCTGGCGCGCCACATGCTCTCGCGGATGGAGGTCCGGCAGACCGGCGGCCGGCCGGATCCCGGGGCGCGCAACCACTACACCATCGAGGGCGAGTTCCGTCACCGCGACCACTGACCGGTGCCGGCCGCGTCCGTCCGGAGGGCGTCAGAGCCCCTCGCGGCCGGCGTCGATGCGCTCGATGATGGACTCGTCCAGGGGCACGTAGCCGCCGGCATCCGACCGGTAGTACAGCACCGCATCGCCGTCGGGGTGGTAGGAGCGCTCACGCAGCCGGCCCTTCTTCAGCTTGAAGGTGTCGGTGACGTCGAGATCCGGGATCAGCCGCACGAATACCGGGCGTGCGTAGACCGGCAGCGAATTCTCCACGTGCCGGGCGAAGGCGTGGCCGTCGAATGCCTCCACCGGGCAGTCGAGCGCGAGCGCGGCCATCCCGGCGCGCCCCTCGGCCCCCGGCACCTGCACCCCGTAGACGTTGCTGAAGCGGACCTGGTCGAAATCGTTCAGGATTTCCGCCACCTCCGTGGTCGAGACATTCTCGCCCTTCCAGCGGAAGGTATCGCCGACCCGGTCCACGAACTGGTAGTGCGGCGTCAGCCGCGCCAGTCCCCGGACCCGCACGCGCCGCACCAGGTCGCCGGTATTGAACCAGGCATCGCCCTTGCGGAAGGCGTCGCGCACGACCTTGCGCTCGCTCGCGTCGCGGTCGACATAGCCGTCGAAAGCGAACTTCGGCGTGATTCTGGTGAGCAGCAGCCCGGGCTCGCCGCGGGCCGCGCGGCGACAGCGTCCGCGCGCGTCGCGCAGGATCTCGTCGTTGTCGACGTCGTAGGCGACCAGCGCGTGCGGGCTGGTGGTCGTACCGATGGTGCAGTCCTGGTTGAAGACGTTGACGAAGGCGGCATTGCCCTCGCTGGCGGCGTAGAACTCCACCACGCGCGGGATGGCGAAGCGCTGCTTGAATTCCTGCCAGATGTCGGGCCGCAGGCCGTTGCCGATGATCTTGGTCACCGGGTTGTCCGCGTCCTCGGCGCGGGCCGGCCGGTTGTACAGGTAGCGGCACATCTCGCCGATGTAGATGAAGCAGTCGGCGCCGGTCGCGCGCACGTCGTCCCAGAAGGCGCTGGCCGAGAAGCGCCGGCGCAACACCACCGAGGCCCCGGCGAGGACGGCGCTGCCGAAAGCGACGGTGAGGGCATTGTTGTGGTAGAGCGGCAGGCAGATGTAGATCCGCTCTCCCGGCCGCAGCGCCAGTCCCATCTGGCCGAAGCCGTAGGCCGCCTTGAACCAGCGCCCGTGGCTCATGATGGCCGCCTTGGGCAGACCCGTGGTGCCGGAAGTGAAGATGTAGTAGCAGGGATCGTGACCGGCCGGCTCGCGCTCGCGCGAAGGGTTGCCGGCGGGGGCGTCATCGAGCGCGCGGCCGAAATCCGCGGCCCACGCGGGCGCCTGCCCGCGCGTGCCGTCGGCGAGCCACAGGTAGTCCGTGCCGTCTTCCAGGCCCAGCCGGTCCCGCACCGGTGCCAGGGCGTCGACCAGCTCCTCGCCCACGATCACCTTGCGACCGCCCACGGCCTCGATGCAGTGGACCAGCGGCCTTCCGCGGAGATTGGTGTTGAGAATACCGCCCACCGCGCCCAGCTTGGCGATGCCGATCACGGCGGCGAGATGCTCGATGCGGTTCTCCATCAGGACGCTCACCGTGTCGCCGCGGCCGATGCCTGCAGCTCGCAGACGATGCGCGATCCGGTTCGCGAGAGCGTTCAACCCGCTCCAGGTGATGCTGCGGCCCTGGCCGAGCACCGCCACGCGCTCGGGAAAGCGCGCCGCGTTGTGCTCGATCGCCGCCCCGATGGACATGCGGTCGGGCCGGCCCGTGGCCAGGGCGAGCTCGCCGCGGACGAAGCCGCGCAGCCGGTCGGGCAGGCTGTCCCGAGCCGCCCCGTCGAGGGCGCCGGCGGTTGCCGGCGTTTCGCCGGCAGCGTGTTCAGAATCCATGGCTGATGATCAACGGTACGAATGCCACCAGTAAGAGTACCAGCGCCTGGGTGGTGATGGGCAGCATCAGGCGCTCGTGGCGATGCCAGAAGCTGCCGTGCTCGACCGTGGCGGCCGCGACCTCTTCCTCGCCGACGACCTGGCGCGTCAGCAGGTGGTTGAGGGCTACCGGCGGCGTCAGGTAGCCGAGTTCGAAGGCCGTCAGCACCACCATCCAGAAGTGGACCGGATTGATGCCGCTGCGGTAGGCCACGGTGGCGATGGTCGAGCTGACCAGGATCACCGCGCCGTAGGGATCCATGATCATGCCGATGATCACCATCACCACCACCAGCGCCAGCATCGCCGTCCACGGCGATGCGAAGGTCGCCGGGAACAGCGACATCAGGTCGGCACGCTGGATCAGCCCGCCGATGCTGATCGACAGGCCCATCAGGATCAGCAGGGCGCCGATGTGCCCGCAGGCCTCGGTGGTGGCACTGCGCACCGCGAGCTCGACTCCGGCGGGCGCCGCGTCGTCGCCGGCCCGCCGGCTGCGGCGCTTCGCGGAGAGCCGGTCGTACAGCACGATCCCGAGCAGGGTCAGCGGAAGGATCACGGGCGTGGTGAACTCGTTGAACGGCAGCCCCAGCAGGAACTCGCACGCCAGGATCATCAGCGCCCCCACCAGCAAATAGGGGGCCAGCGGCAACAGCGCCCGCAGGCTGGCCGGCACCGCCTCGCGCGGGCGTGCCAGGCGGATCGGGTTCCGCCGCGTGAGCAGCGCCATGGTCGAGAACAGGGTCACCGACAACAGGAACACGTACACGCCCCAGCCGAACAGCTGGTCCGTGGTCACCTGCTTGTTCAGCGCCGCCACGATCACCACCAGCAGGCAGGGGTTGAGCACCACGCCGGCGCTGCCCGACATGGCGGTGGTCGCCAGCGCCAGCTGCCTGCGGGCGCCGGCCAGGCGAAGCTCCTCGTAGATCACGGCCCCCACGGCGATGACGAAGATGCCCGAGGCACCGGTGTAGGCGGTCGGCACGGCGGTCAGCAGCACCACCGCCATCGCCACCAGTTCCGGCGGCAGCCGCCAGGGGCGGATGACGTCGAACACCAGCCGCGCCAGGCGCGTCTGCTTGAGCAGCATGCCCACCCAGACATAGAGCCCCACGTTCAGGAACAGCGAAGCGTAGCTCTGCATCTTGCTCATGTAGATGGCGATCGCCGCCGGGTGCGCTTGCGCGATCAGGAAGTACCCGCCCGCCACCAGCGTCATCGCCGTGTACAGCGGGATGGAAAGCAGCGCCTGCAGCGGGTCGCCGCCCGGCTCGGCGTCGCGTGGCGGACGCAGCACCTGGACCAGGCTGACCAGCGTCATCACGGCGAAGCCCGCGATCCAGATCAGGTGCAGTCCCGGGTCACTGACCCGGCCCGAGGCGTAGTCCAGGTCGGTGAAGGCCGTGTGGGAGACCAGCAGCATCGCGTTGGCGACCAGCTGGGCAATGCTGGTCACGCGGTGGTCGAGCGCGGTGGTCGCCGGTCGCAGCACGATGTGATGCCGGGTCACGGTCGCCGTCGCAGCGGCGAACATGATCAGCAACACCAGCAGATAGCTCTCGGCCGTCAGGCCGATATCCGTGACCCCGCCGACGAATGTCTCCACCGAACGGAAGATGCGCAGGGGCAGGGTGGTCCGGCTGCGGTTGCTGTGGTAGATGCGCCACTGCTCCCGGCACTGCTGGCGGTTGGCGAGAATCGACTTGCGTATCGAACCGCGACTGGGAGGGCCGGAGGAAAACAGGCCCCCGGAGGACTGGGCTTTCTGCTGCTGGAACTCCTGCTCGACACGCTTGCTGACATTCGGGTTCGGATTGCAGGACGGCCGGCTGACGTTCGCACGCAGGAGGAAATAGCTGTGCCAGGTGTGCTCGCCCACCGCGAGCAGCCGCGAATGCAGCCCCTCGCTGACGCCGAAGAAGATGACCGCCAGCAGCAGCAGGGCCACCGGCAGCGATGAAAGCCACTCCAGCCGGCTCCGCCGGCCCCGTCTCGTCCCAGTGTTCACCGATGCTGTTCCTGTCTCGACCCGGAAGTGCCCCCGCCCGGCGGGCCCGGAAGCCCGCGGGCGGGAAGCGGCTGGCGCGCGCCACCCGCTCCCGGCGACGCGTGCCGTGCGTCAGGGCCGCGGCCGCTGGCCGCCGGCCCGGCCCCCGCTCAGCCCGGGGACTCCGAGCACTCCGCGTCCGAGGGATGGTAGTGGCAGCGCACCTTCCACAGCAGCTTCATCATCCTCGGGGAGTACACGCCGCCTTCCTTCCTGAGCTTCAGGCGGACGTTGCGGAACATCTGCTGATAGCGGCGCCTGTCCTTCTTCGGGATGTGGATCCAGTACTTCTTCGGAATCTGCGCCTCGGACCGCTTGGCGATCGCGAGCGCCTGGTCGAAGTGGTTCGCGGCCCAGTCGCGCGACTTCTGCAGGAACTTCCCGGAGAATTCCTTGCGGTGGGTGACCATCTGGTAGGTCAGCTGCGCCAGCACGTAGTCGATGATGCCGCCGTGCTTGCCCAGGCCCTTGTACAGCTCCAGCGCCTTGTAGGCATAGGCCGGGGCATAGCAGATGTCGGCGCTGCCGTTGTTGAACTTGCTGCCGAAGTTGGTGATGTCCGAGCCGACCACGGAAGCCCCGACGAAGCGCACCATCTGCACGGCCTGCTGGTCATAGCTCAGCGTCGCGATGGTCTTGCCCGCAAGGTCCTTGACCGTCGGCGTTCCCTTGATGCTCTGCATCGTCTTGCTCGAGACGAACAGGTACACCGCACCGGCGGGCAGCACCCCGGCGACCTCGTACGGCCCGCTGCGCATGTATTTCGCCGCCTTCGGCTGCGAGATGGTCCGGATCACGGTTCGCAGCTCGCGGTAGGTCGGGATGGCCCCCATCATGTCGACGCTGCCGGCGAAACGCACCAGCTTGCGGTCCCGGATGCCGGTGATCAGGGCGGCGTCGCACTGGCCGGCCTTGAAGTCCTCCACCGCGACACCCTCGTCGGTGTAGGGCTCGAGCTTGAAATTCACCCCCCAGGCGCGCGCGGCCGCGCGGTAGTCCTGGGCGAGGCCATAGACGTCGCCGTTGGCGCCGATCGGGTCGTAGACGCACAGCGTGCGCTTGACCGCAGCGTGGACCGGCAGGGCGGAAAGGCTCAGCAGCATTGCTGCTGCCAGCACGAGCTTGCGCTGAAAGTCGGACACGGTCTTGCTCCCCAGATGCTTTATCGACCACTTCCATGCGGGTTGGGCCCCGGGAGGGGGCCTGTGACCCCGGATTCTTCCGGCAGGGCCGCCGGTGGCGACCCGCCGCTTCGCTGCGTTCAATGCAGAAACTGGTTGAGGTCCGGACCCTTGGGCTGCTTCTCGTTCCAGAAGCGCCCGAGCCCGTTGAACGGCGTACGGTGACCGGTCGCGTCGGTCCACATCCGGTCCGATATGTTGCGGATCTCGACATACGCGATCTGGTCCAGCAGCCGGTAGCGGCTGTCCGCGGCCCTGTCCTTGCGCGCCTTCGCCAGACCGCGGATGGCGCCGCGCACGATCTTGTTCTTGCCCTGGCCATAGGCCGCAATGGCCTCGAGCGTATAGGGCAGGCGCACGCCCTTCCGGTTGCCGATCCCGATCGCCTTGTGGAAGGCAACCCAGGCGTTCTGTCCCTTTGGCCGGGTACCCGGCACGGTCACCCACACGGCCGCCCGCAGCGCGAGAGGCACCCCGAACCACTTGTCGTCATCCAGGCAGCGCGCCCCGAGGGCGACCTTGGCGGCGATGTCCTGCGGCACCTGGACCGCCCCCTCGTCCTTCATGTCGTTCAGCACGGCCTGTACGCCGGTGACCATGCCCATCATCCACACCAGCTGGTCGTAGTCGGAATACAGGTCGGGGCACTGCTTGCCGGGCTCGCCGTACTGCGCCGCCACCAGCTTGTAGGCCCGGTAGCGGCGGCGCGCGGTAACCTCCTCCCAGCGCTTCTCGACGATCCGGGCGTCCTGGGCCGCCTTCGGTTGCCCCCGGTCGACGTCGCGGAGGTAGCGCAGGTGCGCGCTCACCGCCTTGTGCTCCGAGCACAGCGCCGCCATCTCCAGGGACAGCGACCCGACCTTGTGCGGCGGCGACATGACCTCGCCGAACGACAGCAGCAGGTTGGACAGGGACTGCCCGGTGCTGCAGGCCATGCTGGTGTCGTCCGTGGCGAGGATGTACGGCGCCATGGCGTCGTTGGAGTAGTCGGTCAGCGCCTTGCCGGTGGTCTTGTACACGATGGAGCAGCCGCCCAGCAGCAGGGTCGAGGTCCCCAGCAGGAGGCAGAGGAACAGCAGTGCGGGCCGGCAACGCCGGCGGAACATGGGGCTGGCAGCAGCCATGCGGATCTCCTCCTTTGAGATTCTTCGGGCTTCCCTGATCGGTAGCCTGATCGTTGTTCTGGTTATGCTTGTTCGATTGCCGACCCGCGCAAGGGGAACGCGGGAATGCGGTCATATTGGCAGCATCGGATCACTTTGTCTAATGTAACATCTCTTCGTGAACAGTAGCGGCAGGCGGGACGTGCGGGAAAGGCGGGGAGTGCGCCCCGGCCGGCCGCCGGGGCGCACGCGGATCACATGCTCTTGCTGAGCTCGACGCGGGCCACCGCGCGACGGTGAACCTCGTCCGGGCCGTCGGCGAGACGCAGTGTGCGCAGCCCCGACCACGCCTTGGCGAGGAAGAAATCCGAGGTAACGCCGGCCGCGCCGTGCGCCTGGATCGCCCGGTCGACCACCCGCAGCGCCATGTTCGGCGCCACGACCTTGATCATGGCGATCTCCGAACGGGCCACCTTGTTGCCGACGGTATCCATCATGTAGGCGGCCTTGAGCGTCAGCAGCCGGGCCTGCTCGATCTCCATGCGCGAGTCGGCGATCCACTCCTGGATCACGCCCTGCTTGTACAGCGGGGTGCCGAAGGTCTCGCGCTGCTTGACGCGTGCGATCATCGCCTCCAGCGCCCTTTCGGCCAGGCCGATGGTGCGCATGCAGTGGTGGATGCGGCCGGGGCCGAGGCGGCCCTGGGCGATTTCGAAGCCGCGACCCTCGCCCAGCAGCATGTTCGAGGCGGGCACCCGCACGTTGTCGTACTCGATCTCCATGTGCCCGTGCGGGGCGTCGTCGTACCCGAACACCGGCAGGTGCCGCAGCACCTTGACGCCTTTGGTGTCCATCGGCACCAGGATCATGGACTGCTGGCGATGCCGCTCGGCCTCCGGGTCATTCTTGCCCATCACGATCAGGATCTCGCAGCGCGGGTCGCCAGCGCCGGAGGTCCACCACTTGCGGCCGTTGATGACGTATTCGTCGCCGTCGCGCTTGATCTCGCACTGGATGTTGGTGGCGTCCGAAGACGCGACGGCGGGCTCGGTCATGGAGAAGCCGGAACGGATCCTGCCGTCCAGCAGCGGCTCCAGCCACTGCTTCTGCTGCTCCTTCGTGCCGTAGCGGGCGAGTACCTCCATGTTGCCGGTATCCGGGGCGGCACAGTTGAATGCCTCGGGCGCGATGCCCGAGCGGCCCATGATCTCGCACAGGGGCGCGTACTCGAGGTTGGTCAGGCCCGCGCCGTATTCGCTCTCGGGCAGGAACAGGTTCCACAGGTCCGCCTTCTTCGCCTTCTCCTTGAGCTCGTCCATGATCGGCGGGACGAAGTTCCAGCGATCCTCGGCGCTGTCGAGCTGCTCGTGGTAGACCCGCTCATTGGGGTAGATATGCTCCTCCATGAATTCCTGGAGCCGCTTCTGAAGCTTCTTCACCTTGTCGGAATACTCGAATTCCACGTCTGTCTCCCGAGTGCCTTGTCAGTAGGGTAATGTGCCGGATACGGTTCGTGCCGGTACGACAGGATAGCCACGCCCGAGGGCAAAAAACAGCCGCAGGCAGGCAGTTGCAGCCCGAATCCGAGCAAGCGTTCGGAGAATTCGCGCAAAAACCCGCACCTGGGACGCACCGCCGGCCGTCGCAGGCGTTCTCCGGCAGCACCCCGGCCCCCGCCCGGGCCACGGGCTTGCGCGTCGCCGCAGGTGCCCGCCCCGCGGCTGGCCGGCGATCCCGGGTCTGATACAATCGCCGCCATGAACACGCTCGTCGGCCTGGTCATGGGCTCCAGATCGGACTGGGAAACGATGCGCCACGCGGCGGAAACGCTCGATGCCCTTGGCGCACCGTACGAGTCACGCGTGGTCTCCGCCCATCGCACGCCGGACCTGCTGTTCGAGTACGCGGCGGGAGCACGGGATCGCGGGCTGGAGGTAATCATCGCCGGGGCTGGCGGGGCAGCGCACCTGCCCGGCATGCTGGCGGCCAAGACCAGTCTGCCGGTCCTCGGCGTCCCGGTGCAGTCGCGCGCGCTCAGCGGCATGGACTCGTTGCTCTCGATCGTGCAGATGCCGGCGGGCGTGCCCGTAGGCGCGCTCGCCATCGGCCGCTCGGGGGCGGTCAATGCGGCGCTGCTCGCCGCCGCCATCCTCGCCAACGGCCATCCCGGAATCCGCGATGCGCTCGACGGCTATCGCCGCCGGCAGACGGAGCAGGTGCTGGCTCATCCCGAGCCCGGGGAATCCGGATGAAGATCGGTATCCTGGGCGGCGGGCAGCTTGCGCAGATGCTGGTCCTGGCGGGGATTCCGCTGGGGTATCGCTTCGTTGCGCTGGACCCGAATCCCGAGGCCCCGGCCGCGCGGGTGGCCCCGCTGATCAACGCCGAATACGACGATCCCGACGCGCTCGACCGCCTGGCGGACCAGGTGGACGTGGTGACCTACGACTTCGAGAACGTCCCCGCCGACGTCGCGCGGCGGCTGGCCGGTCACGTGGAGGTGCACCCGCCCGGGCAGGCGCTCGCCGCCGCGCAGGACCGGCTCCCGGAGAAACGCCTGTTCGGCGGCCTGGGAATCGACACCGCGCCGTACCGCCCCGTGGACAGCCGGGAAGACCTGCAGAACGGAGTCGCGGAGCTGGGCCTTCCGGCCCTGCTCAAGACCCGACGCCTGGGTTACGACGGCAAGGGCCAGTTCCTGCTGCGACGGACGGACGATGTCGGCGACGCCTGGGAGCACCTGCACGGCCAGCCGGCGATCCTGGAAGGCTTCGTCGAGTTCGAGCGCGAGGTCTCGCTGCTGTGCGTGCGCTCCACCCGGGACCGGGTCGCCTTCTATCCGCTGGTGGAGAATCGTCACCGCGGCGGCATCCTGCGGGTCTCGCGGGCACCGTATGCCGACGCCGCGCTGCAGCAACAGGCCGAGTCGCACGGCCGCGCGCTGCTGGCGGAGCTGGACTACGTCGGCGTGCTCGCAATCGAGTTCTTCCTCCGCGACGGCGTCCTGATCGCGAACGAGATGGCGCCCAGGGTGCACAACTCCGGGCACTGGACCATCGAGGGCGCGCAAACCAGCCAGTTCGAGAACCACCTGCGGGCGATCACGGGCCTGCCGCTGGGCGACACCGCCACGGTCGGGGCCAGCGCCATGGTCAACTGCCTCGGCGGCGAGCCGGCGCTGGCCGACCTCGCCGCCATCCCGGGTGCACACGTGCACAGCTACGGCAAATTGCCGCGCTACGGACGCAAGGTGGGTCACGTCACCCTCACCGCGAGTGACCCGGAGACCCTGGAACAGCGCCTTCCGGCCTTGCTGGAGCGGATCGAGGACAGCACGGACGCGCCCGGCGAGCGCGCCGGCTAGGCGCCTGCCCGCGCGGGCCGCCGTCGTGCCGGCCGCGGAACGTCGGCTACCACCCGGTTGACCGCGGGGTGTGCGCCGACGAAGGCGGAAGCATGCGATTGCCCGGGTGCGAGGGGAGCCCCGGGCATCACCGGCCGGGCAGCGGGGGACGTGCATCGCCCCGAAGGGAGGGCCTCATGAGCGACCAGGCGTACGCCTTCCGGCGCACCGCCACCGGGTTCACCAGCCGGGGACGCCGGTGCGCCGCCACTCTCTATCGGCCGCGCACCGAGGCACCGCCCCCGGTGGTGATCATGGCGCACGGCTTCGCGGCGGAGGCGGACTTCCGCCTGCCGGCCTTCGCCGAGCGCTTCGCGGCGGCGGGGCTGGCGGTGCTGCTGTTCGACTACCGTGGCTTCGGCGACAGCGACGGCGCGGTCCGGCAGCTGGTCAACCCCTTCGAGCACCTGCGTGACTGGCGCGCGGCGATCGCCCACGCCCGCACGCTGGACTCGGTGGACCACGGCCGGATGGCCCTGTGGGGCACTTCGTTCAGCGGCGGCCACGTGATCGTCAGCGCCGCGCGCGACCCCGGGATCCGGGCCATCGTCGCGCAGGTGCCGTTCGTGGACTCGCTCGCCGTGATTCCCCGTCTCGGGCCGGGCTACCTGTTGCGCGCGAATCTGGCAGCGCTGCGGGACCTCGGGCGGAAGCTGACCGGGCGCGCGCCGTTCCGGATTCCCGTGGTCGGGCGGCCGGGCGAGCTCGCGGTAATGAACAGGCCCGATTCGCTGCCGGGCTATCTCGCCCTCGTGCCCGAGGGCTCGCGCTGGGACAACGGCTGCCCGGCGCGGATCTTTTTCACCTTCCCGCTCTACCGGCCGGTGCGTTACGCGCCGCGGGTCCGGTGCCCGGCGCTGGTCGTGCTCGCCGAGCAGGACAGCCTGATCCCGGCAGCCGCCGTGCGCGCCGCGGCGGCGAAGATGCCGCGCGCGGAGACCGTCGCGCTGCCCTGCGGCCATTTCGACGCTTACACCGGCCCGATGTTCGAGCGTGCCGCCGGGGCGGAGACGGATTTCCTGGTGCGCCGGCTCGCCGACGGCGGCGAGGCGGTCACGCCGGACCGGACAGCTTCCTGAGACGGGCCTCGATCATCCACATGCGGTCCTGGCCCCAGGTGCCGTAGTCGCCCAGGCGAAACGACGGGACACCCCAGAGCCCCATGGCGAACAGCTCCTGCTGGTGGCGCTCGGCCCACCCGCGCCAGTTCGGGTCCGCCAGCCGGGGACGCGCCCGGGACCAGTCCAGCCCGGCACGCGCGACCAGCGAGGCCAGCCCCTCGTCGCTGGCCGTATCGACGGCCTCCGCCCAGATTCCGGTGGCGACCGAGTCCAGGTACGGCAGCACCCGCCCCTGCTCGCGGGCAAGGTCGAACAACGCCATGGCCCGCTCGACGCCGGGACCCACCGGGTCGTGGAAACGGCCGAACGGGATCCCGTGCCGCCCGGCCTCGCGCAGGGTGTCGCGCACGATGTACGCCGCCTTGGCCGGCGGTACCGGAAGACCGCGCATCACCATGGGCAGCACCGGCTTGACCACGGGCTCGACCCCGCAGCGCTCGACCAGGGCCGGCAGGCGCTTGATCGCGAGATAGGAATAGGGGCTGCGGAACGAGAACCAGACCTCGAGACGCCGCGGCGTGTCCGGCGCCGGCGCGGGAAACGCCTCCGGGTCGCGGGTGGTGAAGACCGGCGGACCGTCGTGTCGGCCCGTGACAGCGCGGAGCCTCTCCTCCAGCAGGTCGAGCCGGTCGAGGCCCCAGAACCACTCGCCGTCCAGGCACAGCATCCCGCCCTGGTAGTGGCCGCGCGCTCGCCGCTCGGCGGCGTTGGCGGCCAGCCGTTGCGCCGTGGCGGCATCGTCCAGCGTGCCGTGCGCACCGGCCAGGCGCTCCATCCGGCCCGCCTCGCCGGCCCACAGGGCGTCGCCCAGGTCGACGGCGACCGCGGCGAAATCACCGGCAGCAACGTTCGCGAGGATCCGGTTGGCCTGCCGGACGAGTTCCGGATCGGGCGCGGCGGCATCGGCGGGGAACCGGACCGGGTAGAAGCGGGCGAGGTCCGCGGCGTCACGCCTGGCCCACTGCGCCTGGAGCCCGGGACGCGGGACCATCTCCGGCTCGGGCGGCGGAACCAGCCGCGGGTCCAGCCGCGCGCCGTAGCGTTCCAGGACCGGCGGCAGCGCCTGGGCCAGGAGGTGGGAATAGGGATCGTCGACCTGGTGGCAGTAGAACAGAACGGGTGAATCGCTCATGCGGGGCTCCCCACTAAGTGTCTGCAGATCGGCCGCCCCCGCGCTAAAGCAGGGACAGCTGGCTTCCGGAGCCGGGAACCCGGAAGGCCTCGGTGTCCAGCGGCGGTGCCGAAACGAACCGGGAGCGGGCGTGCGCGAGCCGGAAACGCTGCGCAATGGCGTCGGCCAGGGGGCCGGTTCCGCGCATGCGCCGGCCGAACGCGCTGTCGCTGTCGCGGCCGCCGCGGGTATCGCGGATCGCGTTCATCACGTGCGCGGCCTGGCCCGGCCGGTGATGCGAGAGCCACTCCGGGAACAGCTCGGCGACCTCCCCGGGCAGGCGCAGCAGCGTGTAGCCGGCGAAGCTCGCGCCCGCCTCCCGCGCCCGCGCCAGGACCGACTCCATCTCGGGATCGGTGAGCACCGGGATCACCGGTGCGACCAGCACGCCCACGGGGATCCCGGCAGCGGCCAGGCGCCGGATGACCTCGAGCCGCCGCGCCGGCGCCGCGGCCCGGGGCTCCATGCGGCGTGCAAGGCCGTGATCCAGCGTGGTCACGGAGATCATGACCTGGCACAGGGCCCGCTCCGCCATCTCCGAGAGCAGGTCGACGTCGCGCAGCACCAGGGCGGATTTGGTCACCAGCGTCAGCGGATGGCAGTGCTCCCGCAGGACCTCGAGCAGGGAGCGCGTGATGCCCAGCCGCCGTTCGACCGGCTGGTAGATGTCCGTGTTGCCGCCCAGGGCGATCGGGCGACAGACGTAGCCGGGGCGCGCCAGCTCCTCCCGCAGCAGGGCGGCGGCATCCGGCTTGCAGACGATGCGGCTCTCGAAATCCAGTCCCGGCGAGTAGCCGAGCCGGGCGTGCGAGGGCCGGGCGTAACAGTAGATGCAGCCGTGCTCGCAGCCCCGGTAGGGATTGATGGTGCGGTCGAACGGGAGGTCCGGGGAGCGGACCCGGTTGATGATCGAGCGGCTGGTGTCACGCTCGAGCCGCGTGCGCAGGGGCTCCGGCTCCTCGCCGGGCGGCCAGCCGTCGTCGAAGCTCTCGTGGCGCAGCAGATGGTAGCGGCTGTCGCGGTTGCTGGCGGCGCCGCGGCCCTTGCGCGGGGCATCCGGATCGGTCATCCGCGGTTCTCCGTTCGGGCATGCTCACGCCTGCCGGCGGCGCACGGCCGGAGCGCGCCGGGATTCCGGCTCACGACGACGCCGTCCGCGGCAATCCCGCACCGCGCCGCTTCAGGTGAACCAGCAGCAGCGAGACCGCTGCCGGGGTCACGCCGGGGATGCGCGCCGCCTGGGCCACCGTCGCGGGCCGGGCCTGCACCAGCTTCTCGCGTACCTCGTTCGACAGCCCGGGCACCGCGTCATAGTCCAGGTCGGCCGGAAGCTCGGTCTGCTCGTGGCGCCGGGAAAGCTCGATCTCGCGCTGCTGGCGCTCCACGTAGCCGGCGTAGCGGGCCTCGATCTCGAGCTGCTCGACGACGTCGGCGCGCTCCATGCCGCCGCCGATCAGCGCGGCGACCTCGGCATACCCCACCTCGGGCCGGCGCAGCAGGTCGAACGCGGTGACCTCGTTCTCCAGGGCATGACCGAGGACCTCGATCTGCCGGCGCCGGCGCTGCCGGCCGGGACGGATCATGCTGGCGCGCAGGCGGGACCGCTCACGCTCGAGGGCGCTGCGGCGCGCCTCGAACTCCGCCCAGCGAACGTCGTCCACCAGCCCCAGGCGGCGGCCCTCCGGTGTCAGCCGCAGGTCGGCGTTGTCCTCGCGCAGCTGCAGCCGATACTCGGCCCGGCTGGTGAACATCCGGTAGGGCTCCCGGGTGCCCCGGGTGGTCAGGTCATCGATCAGGACGCCGATGTAGGCCTGGTCGCGCCGGGGAGTCCAGGGAGCCTCGCCGCGGCTGTGCCGGGCGGCGTTGAGGCCGGCGATCAGCCCCTGCGCGGCGGCTTCCTCGTAGCCCGTGGTGCCGTTGATCTGCCCGGCCAGGTAGAGTCCCGCGAGTATCCGGGAGGCCAGCGAGAGCTCCAGGTCGCGCGGGTCGAGGAAGTCGTACTCGATCGCGTAGCCAGGCCGGGTGATGTGGGCCGCCTCGAGGCCGCGGATCGAGCGCACGAGGCGGTGCTGGACCTCGAACGGCAGGCTGGTCGATATGCCGTTGGGATAGACCTCGTGCACGTCCAGGCCTTCGGGCTCGACGAACACCTGGTGCGAGGCGCGGTCGGGGAAGCGCACCACCTTGTCCTCGACCGAGGGGCAGTAGCGCGGTCCGCTGCCCTCGATCGCACCGGTGAACATGGGGGAATCGCCCAGCCCTTCGCGGATGATCTCGTGAGTGTGCTCGTTGGTGTGCGTGATGTGGCAGCACACCTGGCGCGGGTGACTCGACGGATCGCCCAGGAACGAGAAGACGGGGTGCGGGTCGTCGCCGGGCTGCACCGCCAGGCGCGAATAGTCGATGCTGCGCCCGTCGAGCCGCGGCGGGGTCCCCGTCTTGAGACGATCCACGTGAAACGGGAGCTCCCGCAGGCGGCGGGCGAGCGCGTTCGCGGGAGCATCTCCGGCACGGCCGCCGGCATGGCTGGACCGGCCGACGTGGATGCGTCCCCCGAGAAACGTCCCCACGGTCAGCACCACCGCCGGGGCATGGAACCGCAGGCCCATGCGGGTCACCACCCCCCGCACCGTCCCGCCCCCGACAACCAGGTCATCGACCGGCTGCTGGAACAGGGACAGCCCCGGCTGGGCCTCCAGCGCGCCGCGCACGGCGCGCCGGTAGAGGGCACGGTCCGCCTGGCAGCGCGTGGCCCGCACCGCGGGGCCCTTGCTGGCGTTGAGGCGACGGAACTGGATCCCGGCCTGGTCGGCCGCGCGCGCCATCAATCCCCCGAGGGCATCGATCTCCCGCACCAGGTGACCCTTGCCGATGCCGCCGATGGCCGGGTTGCAGCTCATCTGCCCCAGGGTCTCCAGGCTGTCCGTGAGCAGCAGCGTGGCGGCGCCGGTGCGTGCGCTCGCGAGCGCGGCCTCCGCGCCCGCGTGGCCTCCGCCCACGACGATCACGTCATAGCTCGCCGGGTAATTCATGATCTGCGCCCTCGTCTGCCGGACGCCCATTGTAGGGGCTGCCGCTCCGCGATGCAGCCGGCCGCGGCTGCGCCGGGAACGGTGTTATAACCCTAATTATTTTCCGATACAGAAGCTGGAGAAAATCCGCCCGAGCAGGTCCTCCGTCGTGACCGCGCCGGTGATCTCCCCCAGGGCCAGCTGGGCCTGGCGCAGGTCCTCGGCGAGCAGCTCCGGCTCGCGCCCGGCCGGCGAACGGGCGGACGCCCCGAGCGCGGCGCACGCGCGTTCCAGTGCCTCGAGATGCCGGCGGCGCGCACTGAAGCCGCTGCGCGCCGGGCCCTGATACCCCGCGCACTGCTTGAGGTGCTCCCGGAGCTCCGTCAGCCCCGCCCCGGTCAGCACCGACAGGCGCAGCGCCGGGGGGTCGCTGCCCGACACCGGCCCGGCGGCACCGCCGCCCAGGTCGACCTTGTTGCGCAGCACCGTGACCCGGGCGTGTTCCGGCAGCGCCCGGAGCAGGCCCTCGAGCACGGCGGCGGCGGTATGGTCCTCGACCATCAGCAGTACCCGGTCCGCCGTCTCGATTTCGCGGCGTGCACGCCGGACCCCCTCGGCCTCCACTGCGTCCGGGCTTTGCCGAAGCCCGGCGGTGTCGACCAGGTGCAACGGCAGCCCGTCCAGCTGGATGTGCTCGCGCAGCACGTCGCGGGTGGTCCCGGGAACGGCAGTCACGATCGCGGCGTCGTGGCCGGCGAGGTGGTTCAGCAGGCTCGACTTGCCCACGTTGGGCGGGCCCGCCAGCACGACGCGCATGCCCTCCTGCACCAGGCGTCCCCGGCGCGCCTGCTGCTTCAGCTCTCCGATGCGCTCGAGCAATTCCCCGATGCGGGCGGCGACACGGTCGTCGTCCAGCAGCTCCAGCTCCTCGTCCGGGAAGTCGATCGCGGCTTCGACCAGGGCGCGCAGATCGGTCAGCGCTTCCGTGAGGGCACCCACCCGGCGCGACAGCGCCCCGTCCAGCGAACGCAGCGCGGCGCGTGCCGCTTCCCGCGAGCCGCTGGCAACCAGGTCGGCGACCGCCTCCGCCTGGGCCAGGTCAAGCCTGCCGTTGAGAAAGGCACGCTGGGTGAACTCTCCGGGTCGGGCCAGGCGTGCGCCCAGGGCGAGGCAGCGCTCCAGCAGCGCATCCAGCACCACCGGCCCGCCGTGGCCCTGCAGCTCGAGCACGTCCTCTCCGGTGTAGGAGCGGGGACCCGGGAAGTAGAGCGCGACGCCGTCGTCGAGCGCGTCGCCCGATGCGTCCAGGAACCGGCGGTGGACAGCGAGCCTGGGCCGTGGAAGGCCGCCCAGGACCGCTTGCGCGATCCGGGGCGCCGCCGGACCGGAGACACGGACGATGCCCACGCCCCCGGCACCTGGCGGGGTCGCGATGGCCGCAATGGTATCCGGATCACCGGGCATCGCATCCCCGGAGAAGGACCTGCCAGGGGAGGTCAGGCCTTCTTCCTGCGTCGGTGACGGTCGCTGCCGTCCTCCATGCGCTTCATGATGAACCATTGCTGGGCAATGCTCAGCACGTTGTTGGTCAACCAGTAAAGCACCAGCCCCGACGGGAAGAAAGCGAAAAAGATGGACAGCCCGATGGGCATGAACATCATGATCTTCTGCTGCGTCGGATCCATGGTCATGGCCGAGGCGCTGAGCTTCTGCTGGAAGAACATGCTGATGCCGAACAGGATCGGCAGCACGTAATACGGATCCGGCGCCGTCAGGTCCTGGATCCAGAACATGAACGGTGCATGGCGGAGCTCGACGCTCTGCAGCAGCACCCAGTAAAGGGCCAGGAATACCGGCAGCTGCACGATCAGCGGCAGGCAGCCCCCCAGCGGATTGAACTTCTCGTGCCGGTAGAGCTGCATCATCTCCTGGTTCAGCTTCTGCTTGTCATCGCCGTAGCGCTCGCGCAGCGCCTTGATGCGCGGGGCGAACTTGCGCATCTTCGCCATCGAGCGGTACTGGGCCTCGGAGAGCTTGTAGAAGGCCGCCTTGATCAGCACCGTCAGGCCGATGATGGCCCAGCCCCAGTTGCCGAGCAGCATGTGCAGCTTGGACAGCAGCCAGAACAAGGGCTTGGCGATGACCGTGAGCATGCCGTAGTCGACGGTCAGGTCCAGCCCCTTGGCGATGGACGCCAGGCGATTCTGCAGCTGCGGGCCGACGTACAGGCGGCTGTCGAGCGTAGCGCCCTGCCCGGACGCGATCTTGCGGGCAGGCGCAACGAAGCCCATCACGTACCGGTCGTTGCCGATCCGCTTGCCGTAGAGGAAGTTCTGCGCGCCGGAGGGGGGAATAGCGGCGCCGACGAAGTACTGCTGGACCATCGCGACCCAGCCACCGTGGGTGGTCTGCTTGACGGGGCTGCCCTTGAGATCGCCGTAGGACGCCTTCTCGTACTTGCCCGTGTAGTACGCGCCGCCCTTGAAGGTGTGCTCGTGGAACATCCCGGTCAGGCCGTGATGGGCGGCGACATGGCGCCGTTCGAGCTGGCCGTACTGGCGCACCGACAGGGGCTTGCCGGTGGCGTTCTGGACCTCGTACTTCACGCCGATCGTGTACTTGCCCCGGCGGAAAGTGTAGACCTTGGTGACGCTGATGCCGTCCTTGCGCCAGTGCAGCGGGACACTGACGCTGTCGCTGCCCTTGGCCAGCCGGTAGCGGGTGCGCGCGACCCGGTAGCGGCTGTGGTGATTGGGGACGTCCGCGCCCGACGGCGACAGCAGGCCGTTCTGGGCGACGTACAGCCTGGACGGATTGTCGGTCAGCAGCCGGAACGGAACGTTGGGCTTGTCCGAGGACTCCGAGTACTTGCTCAGGCTGGCGTCCCGTATGCCCCCGCCGGCAGTCGAGATCACCACGTGCAGGACATCGGTGTCGACGTGCACCAGGGTGCCCTGCGGCGGGGCCGACCGGGTCTGCTTCGCCTGCGCGGCGGTGCTTCCCGAGCTCTTGCCGGCGCTGGTCTGCGGAGCGCTGGGCAGGCCGCTTTCGGTCTGGCCGGTCGGCGCGGCTCGCTTGCCGGCGTTCGCCGCGGTCGCCTTCGATGGCTTGCCCGCTCCGCTGCCCTGGCTTTGCTGCCGGGTCGCGGCGGGGGGCTTTGCCGGCGGCGCGGTCTGCCCGTAGTCGTGCTGCCAGGACTGCCACAGCAGGAAGCCCACGAACGCCAGGGCGGCCAGGAGGAAATACCGCAGGTTATCCATGAGTGGAGCTCTTGGAGGATTCGGGGACGGGATCGTAGCCGCCCGGGAACCCGGGATGACAGCGCGCTACGCGTCGGATGGCCAGCCAGCTGCCCCGGAGGGCGCCGTGGCGCCGGAGTGCCTCGCTGGCGTATTGCGAGCAGCTGGGATAGTAGCGGCAGTGCGGCCCCAGCAGGGGACTCACCACGAGTCGATAGGCCTGAACCAGAAGAATCAGCACGATCCGCATCGTTGCGTCAGCCTTTCCCAGTGCCGCTCGAGACTTGCCCGCAGGCGTGCCGCGTCCGCGGTCGCCGCTGCCGGCCGTGCCATGACCACCAGATCGACGGGCGGCAGGTGATCGCGGTGGCAGCGGAAGCTCTCCCGGACGATCCGCTTGAGGCGGTTGCGCCGGACCGCATTGCCTGCCCGCCGGACGGAGATCGCGAGCCCGAGGCGGGCTGTGCCGGTGTCGTTGCTCCGCGCCAGCACGGTGAAGCAGGAATCCGCGGAACGTTCGGCTTGCTGGAATACCCGCCGGAACTCGGCCTGGTGCAGGAGCCGGGCGGCGCGGGGAAAGCGGGCGCGGGACATGGACCGCCGGGCGGCCCTAGACGGTCAGACGGTGACGACCCTTGGCCCGCCGTGCCTTGAGAATCTGTCGTCCGCGCCGTGTCGCCATCCGCGCGCGGAATCCGTGGGTCCGCTTGCGCTTGATATTGCTGGGCTGAAACGTTCTCTTCATAGTGCGTACCGGTACCTGATTCTGCTACGGGGAGCTGGCTTCCTTCGCCCGGGAAACCGGCAAGTGAAGCGCGTGAGCGTACTTGCTGGCGGGCTCCGGTGTCAACCGGACCGCGGCCTCCCGGAGGCTGTGGATAAGCAGGTGCCACGGGTATAGACTGCTTGCTGCGGTCGGCGAAAAGCCGGGGGGTTTGCCGGCCGCTCCGGCTTCGCTACATGCACTGCAGCCCACGTCCGCCCGAGGGGAAGGTGAACGTTTCCTTGTGGAACCAATGTATCCGTTACCTCGAAGGCCAGGTGCCGGAGCAGCAGCTCAATACCTGGATTCGTCCCCTGCAGGCGGTCGAGGAGAACGGCAACCTTCGCATCTTCGCACCCAACCGCTTCGTGCTGGACTGGGTGCAGGAGAACTTCCTGTCGATGATCCGGGACGTCCTCGTCGATCTCAACGGGAACGGACAGGGTCAGGTGACGCTGGAAGTGGGTGCCGCCGCGGGCGGCGGGTCGCGGGACCGGCGTGCCGGCGAGCAGGGGCAGGGTGGCGGCCGGGAAGGCACGCCGGCAGGGGCAAGGCGCGAACCGGTACGGGGCAACCGCCTGAACCGGAACTTCACCTTCGAGACCTTCGTCGAGGGCAAATCCAACCAGCTCGCCCTCGCTGCCGCCCGGCAGGTGGCGGAAAATCCGGGCGAGGCCTACAACCCGCTGTTCCTGTACGGCGGCGTGGGCCTGGGAAAGACCCACCTGATGCACGCCGTCGGCAACCGGCTGCGCAACCTGAACCGCAACGCGAAAGTCGTGTATCTGCATTCCGAAAGCTTCGTCGCCGACATGGTCAAGGCGCTCCAGCACAACCGGATCAACGAGTTCAAGGGCTTCTACCGAGCCGTTGATGCGCTGCTGATCGACGACATCCAGTTCTTTGCCGGCAAGGAGCGTTCGCAGGAGGAGTTCTTTCACACCTTCAATTCGCTCCTCGAGGGCCAGCAGCAGGTAATACTCAGCTGCGACCGCTATCCCAAGGAGGTGAACGGCCTGGAAGAGCGTCTGAAATCCCGGTTTGGCTGGGGCCTGACCGTGGCAATCGAGCCACCCGAGCTGGAGACCCGCGTGGCGATCCTGATGAAGAAGGCGGAGCAGAGCCGGGTCCGACTGCCGGACGAAGTCGCGTTTTTCGTGGCCAAGCGAATCCGCTCCAACGTGCGAGAGCTCGAGGGAGCGCTGCGCCGCGTCGTGGCGAACGCGCACTTCACCGGACAGCCCATCACGCTCGACTTCGCCAAGGACGCGCTCAAGGATCTGCTGGCGCTGCAGGAGAAGCTGGTTACCATCGAGAACATCCAGAAGACAGTGGCCGAATATTTCAAGATCCGCACCTCCGACCTTCTGTCGACCAAGCGCAGCCGCTCGATCGCACGACCCCGTCAGATCGCGATGGCGCTCGCCAAGGAGCTCACGAGCCACAGCCTGCCCGAGATCGGGGAGCAGTTCGGCGGCCGGGATCACACGACGGTTCTGCACGCCTGCCGCCGGGTGAAGGCGCTGCGCGAGAGCGATGCCCGCTGCGACGAGGACTACGCGAACCTGTTGCGGACACTCACGAGCTGATTATCAACAGGAGCCTGGGGAACAGATGTGGATAACCACTGGACGAGACGGGGATTCCCGCGGCGCGATGGTCGGCGGTGGCTTCCGTCCAGCGGTTTTCCACAGGAGGCACACAGGTGGTGAACCGGCAGGATCTGACCCAACGACCTGACAAAAAAGGATGTTTTTTCGGGAGTCCCCACAAAGGGAAGACCCTAATAACAAGAGTGTAGAAGAACAGGAATTGTTTTTACTGGTGGACGGGTGATAACCGGGACAGGCTGGCAGAACGATGAAATTCGAGATCGAACGCGAGGAATTCCTGAAGCCACTGCAGGCGGTGATCGGTGTGGTCGAGAAGCGGCAGACGATGCCGGTGCTGTCGAACATGCTGGTGGCGGTCCGGGACGACCGGCTGTCGGTGACGGCCACCGACCTGGAGGTGGAGCTGGTGGCACGGGCCGGGCTGGAGGGATCGAGCCCCGGCGCGGTGACGGTGCCGGGACGCAAGCTGGTGGACATCGTCCGCACTCTGCCGGAAGGCGCCGGTGTGTCGGTGGAGCTGGAAGGGGAGCGGGTCACGGTTCGCTCCGGACGGAGCCGGTTCACCCTCAGCACCCTGCCGGCGGCCGAGTTTCCCGCGATCGAGGAGTTGCACGGGCTGCTGGGACTGGATGTCAGCCAGGCGAGTCTCAAGCGGCTTTGTGGCCAGACGGCGTTCGCCATGGCGCACCAGGATGTACGGTACTACCTGAACGGCCTGCTGATGGAGTTTCGCCCGGAGGGATTGCGGGCGGTGGGTACGGACGGGCACCGGCTGGCGCTGTGCGATGTGGAGTGCACGACTGGGGCGGGGGAGTCGGAGCCGCGGCAGGTCATCGTGCCGCGCAAGGGGGTGGTGGAGCTGCAGCGGCTGTTGGGGGACGATGATCAGCCGGCGCGGCTCGAGGTGAGCACGAACCATGTCCGGGTGACCCTGGGCGATCTGCGTTTCACGTCGAAGGTGATTGACGGACGGTTTCCCGATTACGAGCGGGTGATCCCGCGGGATGGAGACAAGCGGGTGCAGGTGGATCGGCAGGTGCTGCGGCAGGCACTGGCAAGGACGGCCATTCTCTCGAACGAGAAGTACCGGGGGATCCGTTTGCAGCTGGACTCGCGGCGGCTCGCGATCCAGGCGCACAACCCGGAGCAGGAGTCGGCGGAAGAGGAGCTGGAGGTAAGCTACGAAGGAGACGGCATGGAGGTCGGTTTCAACGTCAATTACCTGCTGGACCCGCTGGCGGCGCTGGAGGGGGAAGCGGTGGAGCTGGTCCTGAAGGATTCCAACAGCAGTTGCCTGATACAGGCGCCGGGTGACGAGAGCAGTCGACACGTCGTGATGCCGATGCGGCTCTGAGCGACGGGGATGGCGCTGCGAAGCCTGGGAGCGCGGGATTTCCGGTGTTTCGTCGAGCTGGAACTGGAATTCGCGGACTCCTTCAATATTGTGCTTGGAGACAACGCCTCGGGGAAGACCAGCCTCCTCGAGGCGATTTACTTTCTGGGAAGGGGGCGGTCTTTTCGGGAGGCGCGTCGGCGGGTACTGGTGCGGCACGGATGCCGGGCAACGATGGTTTTCGGGCGCGTGGGGGCGGACGAAGGGCCGGGCGTGGCGCTGGGGCTGCGCCTCGGCGAGGAGGGCGTGCAGGGGCGGGTGTCGGGTCAGAAGGCGGCGGGGATCGGGGAGCTGGCGGCGTGGCTGCCGGTGCAGGTGATCGACCCGCATGTGCACCGGCTGCTGGAAGGGGGACCCGCGGACCGTCGGCGGTTCATGGATTGGGGCGTGTTCCACGTGGAACATGCGTACCTGGCGGCGTGGCGACGGTACGCCAGGGCGCTTCGACAACGGAACGCGATCCTTCGCCGCGGCGGGCCGGACGCGGGTCGTGAGGCGCGGGCGTGGGATGCCGAGCTGGGCGTGTCGGGCGCGGAGGTGGACCGGGCGCGGGCGGGTTTCGTGGAGCGGATTGGCCCCCACGTGGAAGGCATCGCGAGCCGGGTGCTCGGGAGGGAGTGCCAGGTGCGGCTGGCGTACCGGCGGGGCTGGCCGGAGGAAATGACGCTGGACCGGGCGCTGGCGAGCCACCTGCAGCGGGACCGTGAGCGGGGGCATACGGTGGCGGGACCCCACCGAGCGGAGCTGGATATCCGGGTGGAGGGGCGACCGGCGCGCGAGTGGGTCTCCCGGGGTCAGGGAAAAGTGCTGTCGGCCGCGCTGGTGCTGTCGGAGATCCGCTCGGCGGCGGAGGCGGGCCGCGGGAACGGTGTGCTGCTCGTGGACGACGCCGGGGCGGAGCTCGGGCCGGGGTATCGCGCACGCCTCTGGGCGGTGCTGGATGAGTTGCCGGCGCAGAAGTTCGTCACCGGAGTATCGTTGTCGGAAGTGCGCGGAGGCCTGGCGGGCGGGCACGGGCGCATGTTCCACGTGGAACACGGCCGGGTCCGGGAAGTGGTAGAATAGCGTTTTTGCAAACCCGAAGAGCCCCTATGAGCGCCACCAACTCCTACGATTCGTCCAGCATCCGTGTACTCAAGGGACTCGAGGCCGTTCGCAAGCGCCCGGGAATGTACATCGGCGACACCGACGACGGCACCGGCCTGCACCACATGGTCTTCGAGGTCGTGGACAACTCCATCGACGAGGCCCTGGCAGGGTTCTGCACCGCTGTCCAGGTGATCCTCCACGAAGACAATTCCGTTACGGTGATCGACGACGGCCGGGGCATCCCCGTCGACATGCACAAGGAGGAGGGGCGTCCGGCCGCCGAGGTCATCATGACCATGCTCCATGCCGGCGGAAAGTTCGACGCCAACTCCTATAAGGTGTCCGGGGGGCTCCACGGCGTCGGCGTGTCCGTGGTCAACGCCCTGTCGGAATACCTGGAGCTCACGATCTGCCGGGACGGGAAGATCTACCACCAGACGTACGCCGACGGCGAGCCTACCCGGCCGCTGGACGCGATCGGCGACACCGATCGCACCGGGACCACGCTGCGCTTCCGTCCGAGCCCGAAGATCTTCACCGACATCCACTTCCACTTCGACCTCCTGGCCAGGCGCCTGCGGGAGCTGTCCTTCCTCAACTCCGGCGTTCGCATCGTACTGACGGACGAACGCGACCAGCGCGAGCAGGTCTTCGAGTACAAGGGCGGTATCCGGGCGTTCGTGGAGCTGCTGAACCAGAAGAAGACCCCGCTGCACCAGACGGTGTTCTACTCCAATACCGAGCGCGAGGGCATCACCGTCGAGGTGGCGATGCAGTGGAACGACTCTTACCAGGAGAGCGTGTTCTGCTTCACCAACAATATTCCGCAGCGTGACGGCGGCACCCACATGGCCGGCTTCCGCTCGGCCCTCACCCGCACCCTCAAGAACTACATCGAGGAAAGCGGCCTGACCCGACGCGAGAAGGTCAACATCAGCGGCGACGACGCCCGCGAGGGACTTACCGCGGTGGTCTCGGTCAAGGCACCGGACCCGAAGTTCTCCTCCCAGACCAAGGACAAGCTGGTTTCGTCCGAGGTCAAGGGCGTGGTCGAATCCACGATGGCCGAAGCGCTGCACGCCTATCTGCTGGAGCATCCGACCGATGCCCGGATGATCGCCAGCAAGATGATCGAGGCGGCCCGCGCCCGCGAGGCGGCCCGCAAGGCCCGCGAGATGACCCGCCGCAAGGGCGCGCTGGATGTCGCCGGCCTGCCGGGAAAGCTCGCGGACTGCCAGGAGAAGGACCCGGCGCTGTCGGAGCTGTTCATCGTCGAAGGCGACTCGGCAGGCGGCTCCGCGAAGCAGGCCCGCGACCGCAGGACCCAGGCGGTCCTGCCCCTCAAGGGCAAGATCCTCAACGTGGAAAAGGCCCGCTTCGACAAGATGCTCTCCTCCGCGGAGGTCGCCACACTGATCACCGCCCTCGGCTGCGGCGTCGGCCGGGAGGACTTCGACCCGGACAAGCTGCGCTACCATCGCATCATCATCATGACCGACGCGGACGTGGACGGGTCGCATATTCGCACCCTGCTGCTGACGTTCTTCTATCGCCAGATGTACGCCCTGGTCGAGCGTGGCCACGTCTATATCGCGCAGCCGCCCCTGTACAAGCTGAAGAAAGGCAAGCAGGAGCAGTACGTAAAGGACGATGCCGAGCTCACCGCCTACCTTCTGCAGGCGGCACTGGAGGCGGCCGAGCTGCACGTGTCGGCCGACGCCCCGCCGGTCCGCGGTGACGCGCTGGAGGGTATCGCCCGCCGCTACGAGCAGGTGATGGCGACGGTGACGCGCCTCGGCCGCCGCTATGACGAGAACATCCTCGAGCAGATGATCTACATGCCGCCGGTCACCCCTCGGCTGCTGTCGGACCGCTCCCGCATGGAGAGCTGGACGCACGACCTGCTCGCACGGCTGAATGCCGAGCGCGGCCACCGGATCCGCTACGGCCTGGTCGGTGCGGGGGAGGACGGCCTGGTGCTCGAGCGTGTTCGCCACGGCATCGCGAAGCACATCCGTTTCCCCCGGGAGATGTTCGCGTCGGCGGAATACCGCTCCATGACCGAGCTCGGCGAGCAGCTCGACGGGCTGATCGGCGAGGGCGCCTACGTCCAGCGCGGCAACAGCACCCGGCCGGTCGACTCGTTCAAGGAAGCACTGGAATGGCTCATGGAGGAGGCCAAGAAGGGGCGCAGCATCCAGCGCTACAAGGGGCTCGGCGAGATGAACCCGGAGCAGCTCTGGGAGACCACCATGAATCCCGAAACCCGCCGCCTGCTCCAGGTGAGCGTGGAGGATGTCGTCGCGGCCGACGACATGTTCACCACCCTGATGGGCGACCAGGTCGAGCCACGGCGCGAGTTCATCGAGCGCAACGCGCTGCTGGTGACCAACCTCGACATCTGACAGGGCAGCGCAAGGCGCAACTCGAAGAGCCGGATCTTTCCAAGTAAATCCAATCGGTTACGAAGGAGTTGCGGGTCCCGGCGGCGGCACTTCCGGGCACGCAACGGCGGTGTCAGCGCGGCTGACGCCCCGACTCCGTTGAATATCCCGGCTCCGCCCCGGCCCGGGGCTGTCCGGATGCCGCGAGCGCCTCGGTATTCGCGTCGATCCACTGCTTGGCCCGGGCGTTGATCTCGCGCGGCTTCAGGCCTGCCGCCTCGATCGGCGGGCCGATGCGCATGCGGACGACGCCCGGCCTGATCAGGATCCGGCCGCGCAGCCAGTGCTCGCCCGCATTGTGCGCCACCGGCACCACCGGCGCGCCGGTCTCCGCGGCCAGCATCGCGCCTCCTGCACCGAACGCGCGAGTCCGTCCCGGGGGCACCCGGGTGCCTTCCGGGAAGACCACGACCCAGATCCCCTGCCGGAGCCGCGTGCTTCCCTGCAGCACCACCTCGCGCAGGGCGCGCTTGCCCGAACTGCGATTGATCGCGATGGGCGCGGCGGAACGCAGGCCCCAGCCGAAGACAGGGATACGCAGCAGCTCCCGCTTCAGCACCCAGGTCTGGGGCGGCATCACCTTCTGGGTGAGCAGCGTCTCGAGCATCGACTGGTGCTTGCAGAACACGATCGCCGGCCCCGGGGGCAGGTTCCCGGTGCCCTCGTACTCGAACCGCAGGCGGCACAGCCATCGCAGGCAGAAGCGCTGGACCATGATCCAGCTGTACATCAGGGGATAGCGCAGGCGATACGGCAGCGGAAGCGCCAGTACCAGAAGGACCACCCAGACCGGGATCGTCACGGCCGCCTGTGCGTAGTACGCCAGCGAACCCGCGAGCGCAGCCAGGCTTGCTCTCTCGCCCGATGCCATGATCGTCACTCGGTCCTGCGCGCCTCGGCCAGGGCCAGCGAGAACTCGTTCAGGTCCGGATACACGGGTACGTCCGGCCGCTCGTCGAGTGCCGCCAGGGTGGCCTCGCCGCGCCCCGTCCGGACCAGAACCGGGCGCGCCCCGGCGCTGATCGCCGCCTCGAGATCTCCCAGTTGATCGCCGACGACCAGTACCTGCTCGAGTTCTACCTGGAAACGGCGCCCGATGTCCTCCAGCAGCCCCGGCCGGGGCCTGCGGCACGGGCAGTCGTCCTCGGCCAGATGCGGGCAGAAGAACAGGCCGTCGACGTTGCCGCCCAGGGTGCCGAGCTCCCGCTGCATCCTCCGGTGGATGGCGAACAGCGTGTCCGGCGTGATCAGGCCGCGGCCGATGGCCGGCTGGTCCGTCGCGATCACCAGCCGGTGCCCGGCCTGCCCCAGGCGCGCCATTGCCTCCAGGCTGCCGGCGATCGGCACCCAGGCGTCGGGTGACGCCAGGTACTCCCCGGCGTCCTCGTTCACCACGCCGTCCCGGTCGAGTACGATCAGGCTCACCGGCTCCCTCCCGGCTGCAGGCGCGAGATATCCGCGATCTCCAGGAAGCGTGACTGCACCGATTGCAGCAGCGCCAGCCGGTTCCGCCGCAGCCGTGCGTCTCCGGCCATGACCATGACCCTGTCGAAGAACTCGTCGACGGTCTCGCGCAACTCCGCCAGCGCTGCCAGCGCGCCGGTGTAGTCTCCGCTCCCGGTCAAGCCCGCCAGCCGTTCACGCCGTTCCTCCAGCGCCTGCTCCAGGGCACGCTCTTCCGGCATTTCCAGCGCCGCCGGATCCACCCTGCCGTCCAGGTCAGCGGGATCGGCCTTGCGCAGGATATTGCCGATCCGCTTGTTGGCCGCTGCCAGCGCTTCGGCCTCCGGCAGCTCCAGGAACGCCTCGACCGCACGCAGCCGCCGCTGGAAGTCGGGCGGCGACGCCGGCCGGCGCGCCAGTACGGCCTCGAACACGTCCGGACGGATGCCCTGCTCCTGGGCATGTACCCGCAGCCGCTCGAACATGAAGTCGTAGAGCTCGCCGGGAAGCCCGGCGTCGCTCTGCACCGGCTGAAGCCGGCAGGCCTCCTCCAGCAGCTCCGGGAGGGACAGGTCGAGATCCGCCTCGATCAGGATCCGCATCACCCCGAGCGCCGCACGCCGCAGGGCGAACGGATCCTTGTCACCGCTGGGGCGCTGTCCGATGGAGAAGATACCGGCGAGCGTGTCCAGCCGGTCCGCGAGCGCCAGCACCTGCGCCACGTCGCCCTCGGGGATCCTGTCCGCGGCGTGCGCCGGCTGATACTGCTGCCGGATCGCGGCCACCACGGGCCCGGCCTCGCCGGCCATGCGAGCGTAATGGCCCCCCATGATCCCCTGCAGCTCCGGGAATTCTCCCACCATCTCGCTCAGCAGGTCGGCCTTTGCCAGCCGCGCGGCGCGGGCGGCCTGGTCCGCGTCGACGGCCGCCCGCACCGCGATGAAGCGGGCGAGCGCGGCCACCCGGGCGCTCTTGTCGGCCAGCGAGCCCAGGTGCTCCTGGAACACGACGCTGGCCAGGCCCTCAGCCATTCGCTCCGGCGGGCGCGCCAGGTCCTGCTGCCAGAAGAACTCGGCATCCGCCAGCCGCGGACGCACCACCCGCTCGTTGCCCCGCCGCACCTCCGCGGGGTCGCGGCTGGCCAGGTTGCTGATGGTCACGAACGCCGGCGCCAGCCGCTCCCCCTGCCACAGCGGAAAATAGCGCTGGTGGCCCTCCATGGTGGCGATCAGTACTTCAGGCGGCAGCGCCAGGAAGCGTTCCTCGAAACGGCCCAGGACCGGGCACGGCCACTCCACCAGGGCGGTCACCTCGTCCAGCAGTCCGGGCTCGATGCGTGCCCGCGCGTCCACGCTGGCGGCCGACTCCCGGACCTGCGCCTCGATCAGCGCGCGCCGCTGCCCGCGGTCCGCGATCACGTGGCCCGGGTCCCGGAGCATCGCCTCGTACCGGTCCGGCCGCTCCAGCCGGATCGGATCCGGGTGATGGAAACGGTGTCCGCGCGTCAGCCGGTCGGCTGGCCGGTCGAAGAACCGCGCCGGGACCACCTCGCCGCCCAGCAGCAGCACGACCCACCGCACCGGCCGCACGAACTCCGCCTCGCCGGCCCCCCAGCGCATGCGCCGCGCCACCGGGAGCGCGGCGAGCGCCTCGTCGATCAGCTCCGGCAGGAGCTCGGATGCCGTGCGCCCCGGGCGGGTATACCGGTGAAACAGGTACCGCCCCTGGGCGGTGTCCCGGGTCTCGAGATCCTCGACCGCGACGCCGCAGGAGCGCGCGAACCCTTCCGCGGCGCGGGTGGGCCGGCCTTCCGCGTCGAAGGCCCGGTCCGCCGGGGGGCCGCGCTTCTCCAGCTCGCGTGCCGGCTGCACGGTCGCGACTCCGCGTACGTACACGGCCAGGCGCCGGGGGGTCGCGAAGCTGCGCACCTCCCCGTGAGCCAGCTCGCGGGCTGCCAGGCGCCCCACGATCCCGTCGGCGAAAGCCTTCTCGAGGTCCGCCAGCGAGCGCGGAGGCAGCTCCTCGGTGCCGATCTCGACCAGCAGGTCCGCGCGCTCACTCACGGGAATCCTCCTGCGCCAGCAGGGGGAAACCCAGGCCCTCGCGCGCCGCGTGGTATTCCTCGGCCACCTGCCGCGCCAGCCCCCGGACGCGCAGGATGTAGCGCTGACGCTCGGTGACGGAGATGGCATTGCGTGCATCCAGCAGGTTGAAGCTGTGCGAGGCCTTCAGCACCATCTCGTACGCCGGCAGAGGCAGGTTCCGTTCCACCAGCCGGGCGCATTCGCGCTCGCAGCGGTCGAACCAGTCCCGCAGCGACGGCACGTCGGCATATTCAAAGTTATAACGCGACATCTCCACCTCGTTCTGGTGGAACACGTCGCCATAGCTCACCCGCCCCTGCGGTCCGTCGGCCCAGGTGAGGTCGAAGATGCTGTCGACACCCTGGAGGTAGAGCGCGATGCGCTCGAGTCCGTAGGTGATCTCGCCGGTGACCGGGCGGCAGTCGAGTCCTCCCACCTGCTGGAAGTAGGTGAACTGCGTGATCTCCATGCCGTTGAGCCAGACCTCCCAGCCGAGCCCCCAGGCCCCGAGAGTGGGTGATTCCCAGTTGTCCTCGACGAAGCGGATATCGTGCACGAGCGGATCGATTCCCAGCGCCTCGAGCGAGCCGAGATACAGCTCCTGAAGGTCGGCGGGCGAGGGCTTGATCACCACCTGGAACTGGTAGTAGTGCTGCAGCCGGTTGGGATTCTCGCCGTAGCGGCCGTCGGCAGGGCGGCGGGACGGCTGCACGTAGGCGGCGCGCCAGGGCTCGGGACCGATGGAACGGAGAAACGTCGCGGGGTGGAAGGTGCCGGCACCGACTTCCATGTCCTGCGGCTGGACCAGCACGCAGCCCTGCCGGCTCCAGTACTGCTGGAGCAGCAGGATCAGCTGCTGGAAACTGGTTGGCAGCTTGCCGCTCATGCTCCGTCGCCTGGTCGGGTACCGGGAAAGCCGCGTCGAGGCCTGGCCGCGACCGGGACCGAGCGCTGCCCCCGGCGCGACAAGCGCGCAGTATAGCGGCTGAGCCGGCCCTTGTGCACGCGCGGGCAGCGCGGATGCTAAGCTGGACCTCCACCATTCGGAAGCGGAATCGCCGTGGCAGAAGCGACCGGGAGCCGGGAATCGATTCTCACCGAGCGTTACCGCGACACCCGTCGTGTCACGCTGGTCGGCGCGGCCCTGAACCTGGTGCTGGCGGCTGGCAAGGTTGCCGTGGGGATCGTGGCGCATTCCCAGGCCCTGGTGGCGGACGGCATCCACTCCTTCTCGGACCTGCTGAGCGACGGCCTGGTCGTGTTCGCGGCCCGGCATGCGCATCGGGCCGCGGACCAGGATCACCCGTACGGCCATGGCCGTTTCGAGACCATCGCGACGGTTGCCCTCGGGATCTTCCTGGCCGGTGTCGGCATCGGGATCGCGGTGGACGCGGTGAACCGGCTGTTCCATCCCGGCGAGCTGGTGCGCCCCGGCTACGCCGCCCTCGTGGTCGCCGCCCTCTCCGTGGCGGCCAAGGAGTGGCTGTACCATTACACCGTGCGGGTGGCGCGGCGGCTTCGCTCGACGATGCTCAGGGCGAACGCGTGGCACCACCGCAGCGATGCGATTTCCTCGATCGTGGTGATCGTGGGGATCGCCGGGACGATCGCCGGGCTGCCCTACCTGGACTCGGTGGCGGCGATCGTGGTGGCATTCATGATCGCCAGGATCGGGTGGGACCTCGGCTGGAAGAGTACCCGCGAGCTGGTGGACACGGCGCTGGACGAGGGGCGGGTGCGGGAGATCCGCGACGAGATCCGGCTGGTCAAGGGCGTGCGCAGCGTGCACGATCTGCGTACCCGGCACATGGGATCGGACGCGCTGGTGGACGTGCACGTGCAGGTCGATCCGAGACTCAGCGTCTCCGAGGGGCACCTGATCAGCGAGCTGGTGCACCAGCGCCTCGTCCGGCGGGTGCCGGAGGTGACGGACGTGCTGGTGCACATCGACCCGGAGGACGACGAGGTCCGGCACCCCAGCGTACACCTGCCGCTGCGGGCCGAGCTCATGGACGACATGCGGCGGCGGTGGCGGGAAATCCCGGGCGCCGGGCGCATCGAGGACGTCACGCTGCACTACCTGGACGGACGCATCCGGATGGAGGTCGTGCTGCCCCTGGATGCGGTGCCCGACACCGGGCAGGCCCGGGCGCTCGCACGACGCATCCGGACGGCGGCGCTGGATCACCCGGACGTCGCGGACGTGGATGTGCGATATCATTAGCGTCCGGGCTGGCCGGTCCTGCTGCACCAACGTGGGGCATGGATCCCGCTGCACGCACAACGATGGTGCGCATGCGGCCGACGGTCCGCTCCCCGGATGCCCGCGTCGCCGGTTCCGGTCAATGGCATGAATCGTGCAAAGCGGGAGCCCATGGCCGCCGGCAGCGACCGGCCCAATTCGAACCGAACCATCCCCCGACCGGAGGAATGAATGATGTCGGCTGACGACGTAATGAAGAGCCTGACCGACGACAACGTCAAGTTCGTCGACCTGCGCTTCACCGATACCAAGGGCAAGGAGCAGCACGTCAGCGTGCCCTCCCACGACATTGACGAGGATTTCTTCGAGTCGGGCAAGATGTTCGACGGTTCCTCGATCGCGGGCTGGAAGGGCATCAACGAGTCCGACATGATCCTGATGCCGGATTCGGACAGCGCGGTGATCGACCCGTTCTCGGAGGAGATCACGCTGAACATCCGCTGCGACGTGATCGAACCGAACACGATGCAGGGTTACGATCGCTGCCCGCGCTCGCTGGCCAAGCGCGCCGAGGCCTACCTCGCCTCGACCGGCATCGGTGACACGGCCTACTTCGGTCCGGAGCCGGAGTTCTTCGTATTCGACGACGTCCGCTGGGGCGCCGACATCAGCGGTGCCTTCTACAAGGTGGACTCGGAAGAGTCCCACTGGAACTCCGAGCGCGTCTACCCGGACGGCAACGTGGGGCATCGACCGGGCATCAAGGGGGGATATTTCCCGGTGCCGCCGGTGGACTCGCTGCACGACATCCGCTCGGCGATGTGCCTCGCGCTCGAGGAGATGGGCCTGAAGACCGAGGTGCATCACCACGAGGTGGCCACCGCCGGTCAGTGCGAGATCGGGGTCGCGTTCAATACGCTGGTGAAGAAGGCCGACGAGGTGCAGATCCTCAAGTACGCGGTGATGAACGTCGCGCACGGCTACGGCAAGACCGCGACGTTCATGCCGAAGCCGCTGGTGGGCGACAACGGCAACGGCATGCACACCCACTGCTCGGTGTCGAAAGAGGGCCAGAACCTGTTCGCCGGTGACCGCTACGGCGGCCTTTCCGACACGGCGCTGCATTTCATCGGCGGCGTGATCCGGCACGCGCATGCGCTCAACGCCTTCACCAACGCCAGCACCAACAGCTACAAGCGCCTGGTACCGGGATTCGAGGCGCCGGTGATGCTGGCCTACTCGGCCCGCAACCGTTCCGCCTCGATCCGGATTCCGTGGGTCAACAGCCCCAAGGCGCGGCGCATCGAGATCCGCTTCCCGGACTCCACCGCCAATCCGTACCTGGCGTTCTCGGCCATGCTGATGGCCGGGCTCGACGGCATCCAGAACAAGATCAACCCGGGCGAGGCGATGGACAAGGACCTGTACGATCTGCCGCCGGAAGAGGAGAAGCAGATCCCGCAGGTGGCGTACTCGTTCGAGCAGGCGCTGAACGGTCTCGATGCGGACCGCGACTTTCTCAAGGCGGGTGGCGTGTTCACCGACGACGTGATCGACGCCTACATCGCACTCAAGATGGAAGAGGTCACGCGCCTGCGGATGACCACCCATCCGGTCGAGTTCGACATGTACTACAGCGTCTGAGCGTCCGCACGCACATGGGCGGCGGCCCGGCCGGGGGAGCCCGCCGGGCCGCCTGCGTTTGTCAGGGGCAGGCGGAGGGGTTACGTTAGCATCGTGACCAGATGCACCGTCATCGCGCTGCTCGCCATCGCCCTGGCCCTCCCGTGGGCAGGCGCGTCCGCGAGCACGATCTACAAGTGGACCGACAGCAACGGCGTGGTGCACTACGCGGACCACCCCGCGCCCGGATCGCACAAGGTCGACGTCGGCTCGCCGCAGACGGTCCCGGCCGGGCAGGTGCCGAAGGACCTCCGTACCGGCGGCAACGGGAGCTCCGGACAGCAGGGAGCCAACCATCAGGCGGCGGGCTACCGGAGCCTGAGCCTGACCCACCCGTCCCCGAAGCAGACGATCCGCAACAACCAGGGCAAGCTCGGCGTCGTCTACAGCCTTCAGCCGCACCTGCGGGTGCGCCGGGGCGACCGGGTCGAGGTTCTGCTCGACGGCAAGGTCGTCAAGACCACCGCCGGTGGCTCCGTGACCCTGGGGAACATCGATCGCGGCACGCACACCGTGCGGGTGCAGGTGGTCGACCACTCCGGCAAGACCCTGATCCGCTCCTCCCGCCACACCTTCTACATGAAGCGCGCCTTCATCCACCGCAATAACGGCATGATGATGAACCGCGCTCCCGCCATGCCCACGCAACCGGCCGCACCCTGATCGCCAGGGCGTTCTTTCGCCCCGCTTTGCACCAGATTGGTGCATAATGGCTTCCCGCGGCAGCACCCGGCCCGCGCCGGACGGCGCATCGGGCGTTCGCCCGCCTGGCGCAGTTCTTGCACCGGAACACGGCATGACACCCACGAACCCCACCGCACACCTCGCTCCGGCGGTCCTGGATTCGCTGACCACCGCGACCGTGCTGCTCGACCGCGAACTGGCGGTGGTGTACCTGAACCCGTCTGCCGAGAGCCTGTTCGGCGCCAGCCTGGCCCACCGGGCGGGTCGCCCGGTCGGGATCCTGGTCCCCGGCGCCGACGAGCTCTGCGCGCAGCTGCGCCAGGTGCTGGACTCCGGGGACCCGTACACCGTGCGGGAGTTCGACCTGCCCCTGCCGGGCGGGCGGCAGGTGACCGCGGACATCGCGATCACCCCGATGCGGGAGGCCGGCGAAGCGGCCCTGCTGCTGGAGATCGTGCCGCTCGACCGGCGCCTTCGGATCACCCGGGAGGAGGCGCTGCTGGCCCAGCAGCAGGTGTCGCGCACGGTGCTGCGCGGCCTGGCGCACGAGATCAAGAACCCCCTGGGCGGGTTGCGGGGCGCGGCCCAGCTGCTCGAGCGGGAGCTGGAGGATCCGGACCTGCGCGAGTACACGCGCGTGGTGATCGCGGAGGCCGACCGGCTGCGCAACCTGGTCGACTCGCTGCTGGGACCCGCCAGGCCGCCGCGGCGGCGGCCGGTGAACATCCACCGGGTGCTCGAGCACGTGCGCATGCTGGTGGAGGCGGAGACCCATCCGGGGATCGTGCTGGAGACCGACTACGACCCCAGCATTCCCCGTCTTCGGGGGGACCCGGAGCAGCTGATCCAGGCCGTTCTGAACATCGTGCGCAACGCCGTCGAGGCGGTGCAGGCGCGGGCCGCCGCGGCCGCGGACGGTGTCATCCGCCTGCGCACGCGTACCGCGCGCCAGCGCACGCTCGGCCATCGACGGCATCGTCTCGTGGCCCGGATCGAGGTGATCGACAACGGTCCGGGCATCCCGGAAGAGCAGCGTGACACCATCTTCTATCCCCTGGTGACCGGCAGACCGGACGGTACCGGGCTGGGGCTGTCCATCGCCCAGGACCTGGTCGGCCGCCACGGCGGCCTGATCGAGTGCGAGAGCCGGCCCGGGCAAACCTGTTTCACGATATTCCTGCCGCTGTCCGCGGCGGACGGGGAGGTCGGGCATGGCTGAGATACGCGTCTGGGTGGTGGAAGACGACGCCTCGATGCGCTGGGTTCTGGAGCGGGCCCTGCGCGCTGCCGGGATGCACGTCAGCGGCTACCAGGACGCGGCCGCGGCCGAGGAGGGTCTGCGCCGCGGGCCGCCCGACGTGGTGCTGACCGACATCCGGATGCCCGGGCAGGACGGCCTGTCCCTGATGCAGCGTCTGCACGAGGCGGATCCGGACCTTCCGGTGATCGTGATGACGGCGCATTCCGACCTCGACAGCGCGGTGGCCTCCTATCGCGGCGGCGCGTTCGAGTACCTGCCGAAGCCGTTCGATATCGACGAGGCGGTGGCCCTCGTACGTCGCGCCTGGAAGCACCGTCACCGGGATGCCGCCGCCGCATCGGAGCCCGACGCCGCGACCGGCGCCGCCCCGCCCGCGCTGGTCGGCGAGGCGCCGGCGATGCAAGAGGTGTTCCGGGCTATCGGCCGCCTGACCCGGTCCAATATCACCGTATTGATCACGGGCGAATCCGGCACCGGCAAGGAGCTGGTGGCACGGGCCCTGCACCGGCACGGGCCGCGTGCGGGCAAGCCGTTCATCGCGATCAACACCGCGGCGATTCCCCGGGAGCTGCTGGAGTCCGAACTGTTCGGGCACGAACGCGGCGCGTTCACCGGCGCCCAGGCGCAGCGGCGCGGCCGCTTCGAGCAGGCCGACGGCGGCACCCTGTTCCTGGACGAGATCGGGGACATGCCGGCGGAGCTGCAGACGCGACTGCTGCGGGTGCTGTCGGACGGCGAATTCTACCGCGTGGGCGGGCATGTGCCGATCCGGGCCGACGTGCGGATCATCGCTGCCACCCACCAGGACCTCGAGGCCGCCGTCGCCGAGGGACATTTCCGGGAGGATCTCTACCACCGCCTGAACGTCATCCGGGTGCATCTGCCGGCCCTGCGGGAGAGGCGCGAGGACATCCCGGCGCTGCTGCGCCACTTCCTCGACGCCGCGGCGCGGGAGCTGGATACCGAGCCGAAGCAGCTCGCCCCGGAGGTCGAGCGCTACCTGCAGTCGCTGGACTGGCCGGGCAACGTCCGCCAGCTGGAAAATACCTGCCGGTGGCTCACGGTCATGGGCTCGGGGCGTCAGATTCACCTCGAGGACCTGCCGCCGGAGCTCGCCCGGCACGGAGCGGCGTCGGGTGACGGGAACGCGGACGGCTGGGAAGCCCCCCTGCGGCGCTGGGCCGAGCAGCGCCTGGAGAGCGGGGGTTCCGCGCTGCTCGACGAGGCACTGCCGGTGTTCGAGCGGGTGCTGATTGAAACGGCGCTGCGGCGTACCCGCGGACACCGGCAGGAAGCGGCGGAGCTGCTGGGGTGGGGCCGCAACACCCTGGCCCGCAAGATCAGCCAGCTGGGGATCGACTCGCGCGACTGAGGCCGGGGCGGGGCGCCCGCTGCCGCGGCTTGCTATAGTCTGCGCGATATCCCACTCGCCCGCTCGTGCGAACACCCGGGGAGGGAGCCGGATGACCCAGAGCCTGTGTCGAAGGGCGCCGATCGCCGCGAGGCCGTCGCCATCCCCGGCGTGACCGCCCTGGATCCGCTGCTGGAGGCCTGGCGGGAGGCGGGAAGCCGCTACGTCCACCACGGCCACGAGATCTTCTACCGCGATGCGGGCGGGGGGCGCGTCGTGCTGTGCCTGCACGGCTTCCCGACGGCGTCCTGGGACTGGCACCGGGTATGGGAGCCGCTGGCCGGCGAATTCCGTCTGATCGCCCCCGACCTGCTCGGGTTCGGGTTCTCGGACAAGCCGGTGGCCCACGACTACAGCGTGGCCGAGCACGCGGACATGATCGAGGGGCTGCTCGCGGCACGGGGCATCGAACGGATCGACCTGCTCGCGCACGATCTGGGCGACACGGTCGGACAGGAGCTGCTGCACCGGTGCGAGCAGCGGCGCGCTTCCGGGGGGAGCGGTCTGCGCCTGTCCGCCATCCTGTGGCTGAACGGGGGCATGTTCCCCGAGCGCCATCGGCCGCGCCCCGTGCAGAGGTGGCTCGCCGGTCCGCTGGGACCGGCGGTCAGTCGCCTGATCACCGAGCGGGCCTTCGTCCGCGGCTTTTCGCGCATCTTCGGACCGCAGACGCGACCCGACGCCGTCGAGATGCATCGCTTCTGGGAGCTGTTGAGCTACCGCGACGGCCACCACGCCATGGGCCGGACCATACGCTACATGGCCGAGCGGCGGCGCAACCGCGCGCGCTGGGTGGAGCCCCTGGCGCGGACGGCCTGCCTGATGCGGCTGGTCAACGGGGTGGCGGACCCGGTATCCGGCGGCGACATGGCCGACCGCTATGCCGAGGTGGTGCCGCAGGCGGACGTCCGCCGGCTCGCCGGCATCGGCCATTATCCGCAGCTCGAGGCGCCGGAGGCAGTGATCACCGCCGCCCGCGAGCTGTTTTCCCGGGTGGATGGCGAGTCCTGAGGCTTCGGACACCCTGCGGGCAAGGCTTCAGCGGTGCATCCTGCGCGCCTGCTCGGTGCTCGCTTCCGGGACGCTGGTGATCAGGCGCACGCCGCGCTTGCGGGTGAAGTAGCTCCATGCCCACTGCACCATCACCCGGAGCTTGTTGCCGAACTCGACCAGGTACGCCACGTGCACCACCACCCAGGTCAACCAGGCGACGAACCCGTGCAGGTGCACCGGGCCGATGTGCGCCACCGCAGCATTGCGTCCGATCACGGCCATGCTGCCCTTGTCCACGTAGCGGAACGGGCGCGTGCGCCGGCCGTGCCGGCGGCGCCGCAGCATCCCTGCCACGTATCGGCCCTGCTGCACGGCCACCGGCGCGACGCCGGGCAGGGCGGGACCGTCGTGCTCGTAATGAGCGAGGTCGCCGATGACGAAGATCCCGGGGCAGCCCGGCACCGAGAGGTCGGCATCCACCACGACCTTTCCCCCCTGGTCGAGGCGTGCGCCGGTCCGCTCGGCCAGCACCCGGCCGAAGCTGGAGGCCTGCACGCCGGCAGCCCACAGCACGGTCGCCGCCGACATCCCGCGTTCCTCGCCGGCGTGGCGCAGCACCACGCGGTCCTCGCCGATGTCCGTGACCAGGGTGTCGGCGAGCACCTCGACACCGAGTCGCCCGAGCGATCCGCCCGCGGCGGCGGCGAGGTCGGGCGGATAACTGGGCAGCACCTGGGCCGCCCCTTCGACCAGGACAATGCGCGCCTCGCGGGTGTCGATGTAGCGAAAGTCCCGCACCAGCGTATGGTGCGCGAGCTCGCCCAGGGCCCCGGCGAGCTCGACTCCGGTGGGGCCGCCGCCGACCACGACGAAGCTCAGCAGGGTCCGGCGCCGCTCCGGGTCCGGCTCCAGCTCCGCGGCCTCGAACGCGCTGAAGATCCGCTGGCGTATCTCCAGGGCGTGCTCCACCGTCTTCAGCCCCGGCGCCCGGCCGCGCCAGCGATCGTTGCCGAAGTAGCTGTGCTTGACGCCCGTCGCGGCGATGAGGGTGTCGTAGCGTGCTTCGCCGCCCTTGAAGATCACCCGCCGGCCGGCAGGGTCGAGGTCCGTCACGGTGGCGTGAATCACCCGGACGTTGTCCCGGTCGCGCAGGATCGAGCGGATCGGCGCCGCGATCTCTCCGGGCGAGAGCGAGCCGGTCGCCACCTGGTAAAGCAGCGGCTGGAACAGGTGGTAATTGCGCTTGTCGATGATGGTGACCCGAAAACCCGGATCCCGGGCCAGGCGACGTGCGGCATAGAGCCCACCGAAGCCTGCGCCGACGATCACCACGTGGTGCCGCTCGTCCGGCGGCTGTTCCTGCGTGCGGGCCCTGTCCATCTGTGCGGTCCCCGAAGTCCCGCGGCGGAAGCTCCCCCTGCGACCCGCCGGGACCTGCCCGTGTGTGAATACCGACTTCAGTCTAGCAGGCGGGACGTGAGAGGGGGGCAGCGGTGCCCCGCTGCGCGTGCCTCTCCGGGCGTGGCGCCGCCTTTGACCGGGCTAGTATCATGCATCAGGCGCGTACCGGTCCGCCCGGGTCCGGGGCGGACCGGTCGCGTGCCGTCACGGGAGCTGACATGTGCTTGCTGTTCGTGGCCTGGGAGGCCCATCCGCGCTATCGTGTGGTCGTCGCGGCCAACCGCGACGAATTCCATCAGCGTCCGACCGCTCCCGCCGCCTTCTGGGAAGATCATCCCGAGGTGGCGGCAGGGCGCGACCTGCAGGCCGGCGGCACCTGGCTGGGTGTGGCCCGCACCGGCCGCTACGCCGCCGTCACCAACTACCGCGAGGCGGCGTCCCCGCCGGACGCGGAGCGCTCGCGCGGCGAGCTCGTGAGCGGCGCGCTGCTGTACCCGGGCCCGACCGGCGACTACCTGCGCGCGGTGGAGCGCCGCGGCCGGGAGTATCAGGGCTTCAACCTGCTGGCCGGCGACGGCGACGGACTGTGGTACTACAGCAACCGCGATGGTCACCCGCGGCGCCTGACGCCGGGTCTTTACGGCCTCAGCAACGGCCTCCTGGACACGCCTTGGCCCAAGCTGGCCGGCGGGCGCACGGATTTCAGCCGCCTGCTCGCCGGCACGGACCGCATCGAGCCGGAGTCGCTGTTCGCCCTGCTGGCGGACGAGACACCGGCGCCGGACGAGGCGCTGCCGGATACCGGGATGAGCCTGGAACGCGAGCGCCGGCTTTCCGCGCGCTTCGTGCGCGGCCCGGAATACGGCACGCGCAGCTCGACCGTGATCCTCATCGACCGGGCGGGCGGCGCCTGCCTGGTCGAGCGTCGTTTCCGACCGGACGGCAGCCGGGAGGCGACGACGCGCCTGGATTTCCATCTCACCAGCGCGAACGGCGGCGAGGACTCGCAGGGGAGCCTGTGACTCGCGGGCGTCCGCGCCACGGGAAAGCATCATGAGCGATATCGAGACACGTTCCTGCGGCGCCTGGCAGTCCCCCATCAAGGCACGGCTGATCGCCGGCGGCAGCGTACGCCTGGGCCAGCCACAGCTGGATGGCGGGATCGTGTACTGGACCGAGACGCGACCGGCCGAACAGGGCCGGACGGTCGTCGTGCGATGCCGCCCGGGGGACGGGGCGCCCGAGGACGTGATCGGCGAGGGATTCAGTGCCCGTTCCCGCGCACACGAATACGGCGGCGGGGCCTGCGCCGTGCGCGACGGCCGGGTCTGGTTCGTCAACGACGAGGACCAGGACATCTACCGCGTGGACCCGGGTGCCGCGCCGGCACGGGTCACGCGTGACCGGGCGCGGCGTTTCGCCGACCTCCTGCCGGTTCCCGGCGGGATCGTGTGCGTGGCCGAGCGCTTCGCCGGGGACGGCGTGGAGCCCGTTGCCGAGCTGGTCCACGTGGACGGCGCGAGCGGGGACGTGCGCGTGCTGCAGCAGGGCCGGGACTTCTACGCGAGCCCGCGCCTGGACAAGCGCCGCGGCAGGCTGGCCTGGCTCTGCTGGGACCACCCGAACATGCCCTGGGACGGGACCGAGCTGTACCTCGCGCCGTTCGACGCCGCCGCCGGGCGGCTGGACGAGCCCCGGCTGATCGCCGGCAGCGCGACGGAGTCGATCTTCCAGCCGGAATTCGGCACCGAGGGGGAGCTGTTCTTCGTTTCCGACATCAGCGACTGGTGGAACCTGTACTTCTGGGACGGCGAGGAGATCCGCTCCGTCGTCCCGATGCAGGCCGAGTTCGGCCTGCCGCAGTGGCAGTTCGGCATGCGCACCTACGCCGTCCTGGACGACGGCCGGATCCTCGCCGCGTACACCCGGGACGGCACCTGGGCGCTGGCGTGGATCGAGCGGGAGTGGTCCGGTGACCGGGAGCAGGTCGAGCCCCTCGACCTGGGCTACAGTCATTTCGACGGCGTGTGCACCGACGGCGGCGCCGCGGCCTGCATCGCCGCATCGCCCCGGCTGGCGCCGCGGGTGCTGCATATCGACGGCGAGCACCCCGAGGTGCTGCGCGAAGCCCATACCCTGGAGCTGGACCCCGCGCTGCTGTCGCAGCCCGAGCCGGTGAGCTTCGACAGCGAGGGCGGCCGGGCGCACGCGTTCTTCTACCCGCCCGCCAACCCGCGGTTCGCCGCGCCGGAGGGTGAGCGGCCGCCGCTGCTGGTCAAGTGCCACGGCGGTCCGACCGGCGCCGCCGGCACCGCGCTGGACCTGCGGATCCAGTACTGGACCAGCCGCGGCTTCGCGGTGCTGGACGTGAACTATCGTGGCAGCACGGGTTTCGGGCGCCGCTACCGGCGATCCCTGTACGGCAACTGGGGCCGCTACGACGTGCAGGACTGCGCGGCCGGCGCGCGCCGCATGGCCGCGGACGGGCGCGCGGATCCCGGGCGCACCGCCATCAGCGGCAGCAGCGCGGGTGGCTACACGGTGCTGTGCGCGCTGTGCTTCGAGGACGTGTTCCGGGCCGGCGCCAGTTACTACGGCGTAAGCGACCTGGAGGCGCTGACCCGCGATACCCACAAGTTCGAATCGCGCTACACGGACGAGCTCGTGGCGCCCTGGCCGGAGCACGCGGAGGTCTACCGGGAGCGTTCGCCGATCCATCACCTGGCGGGCTTCGATTGCCCGATCATCTTCTTCCAGGGTCTGGAGGACCGGATCGTGCCGCCGGACCAGGCCGAGCAGATCGTGCAGGCGCTCCGGCAGCGGCGGCTGCCCGTCGCCTACGTCACCTTCCCTTCCGAGGGGCACGGGTTCCGCAGCGCCGACGCCGTGGTCCGCAGCCTGGAGGCGGAGGTCTCGTTCTACGGCCGGATCTTCGGGTTCGAGCCGGATATCGACGGCGAGCCGGTTGAAGTCGAGAATCCCGGCAAGGGCTGACACCGGTGCGCCAGGGGATCCGGGCCGGGTGGTGCCTCGCGCTGTGGCTGCTGGTGGCGGCCGTGGCGGCGCGCGCCGACACCGTGGACGTGAAGATCGAAGGCATCGGCGGCGACGTGCTGCAGAATGCCCGCGGTTACGTGTCGCTGGTCCAGGCCAGCGGCGGCCAGGTGTCGGCCGCCCGCATCCGAAGCCTGTTCGCCCTCGGCCCGGGCCAGATCAAGCAGTCGCTGCAGCCGTTCGGTTACTACCAGGTCCAGGTCTCGTCGCGGTTGACGCACAAGGACAGCCACTGGACCGCCCATTACGACGTGCGGCCGGGCGAGCCGGCCACGGTCGGTGCGGTGGATATTGCGCTGAAGGGCGCCGGCGCGGGGGACAGCCACCTGCAGGCGGCGCGCCGGGCGTTTCCCCTGCGTTCCGGGGAGCAGCTCGACCACCGCAAGTACGAGTCGGGCAAGTCGCGCCTGCTGCAGCGGGCCTACGACCGCGGCTACCTGGACGCCCACTACACGCGGTCGCGCCTGGTCGTCGACGTGCCCGAACGCCGGGCGCGGATCGAGCTGACCCTGGACACCGGCCCGCGCTACCGCTTCGGCAAACTGCGGCTGCACCAGAACGTGCTGACGCCGAAGCTGGTGCGCGCCTTCGCGCGGTTCAAGCCGGGCGACTACTATGACAACCGCGAGCTGCTCAATTTCCAGTACGCGCTGGATGACAGCGAGTACTTCTCCCACGTCCAGGTGCAGCCGGACCGCAAGGATGCCCACGACCGACGGGTACCCATCGATGTCTACCTGGAAGGGCGCAGGCCGCAGAAGTACACCCTGGGCCTGGGCTACGGCACCGACACCGGTCCCCGTCTGATCCTGGGATTCGAGAACCGGCGCATCAACCGCTATGGTCACCGCGCCAGTGCCAACCTGCTGCTCTCCCCAGTGATCAAGAGTCTGCAGGGCCGTTACCTGATCCCGATCTACAATCCGGCGACCGACAACGTGGCGTTCGGCTTCGGGATCCAGCGTGACACGCCCCAGGACCGCGAAAGCCTGATCCGGACCCTGTCGGTGAGTCAGAACCGGACCTTCGGCATGTGGCAGCGCACCTACAAGCTGAGCTACCAGCGGGAGAACTACCGCCTGGCCGGCGGGCCCGAGCAGCAGAGCACGCTGGTGCTGCCCGAGCTGTACGTGGTCTACACTCGTGCGGACAATCCGGTCTACACTCGCCGCGGACTCCGTGCCACGCTGGACGTCCGCGGGGCCGACCGTCACCTCGGCTCCGACAACACCTTTCTGCAGGTGCTGTTCACGACCAAGGCGATCCTGCCCGTGGGTCCGCGGGGCCGGCTGATCCTGCGCGGCGAGGGCGGCACCAGCTACGTGCAGCAGTTCTCGGACCTGCCGCTGTCGGAACGGTTCTTCGCCGGGGGTGACCGCAGCGTGCGCGGCTACGGCTACCAGTCGCTGGGTCCCCGCAATGCCAGCGGCACGGTGGTCGGCGGTCGCAACATCGTCACTGGCAGCGTCGAGTACGATCACCGCATCATCGGCAACTGGGGAGCAGCGGTCTTCTATGACGCCGGCAACGCCTTCGACGGCACCCGGCTGAATCTCGCCAAGGCGGCGGGCGTCGGACTGCGCTGGAACACGCCCGTGGGGCCGCTGCGCATCGATCTCGCGCATACGGTCGGCTACCGCAGCCCCCACTACCGCCTGCACGTCACCCTCGGACCGGACCTGTGATCCGCCGCATCCTGCGCATTGTCCTGGTGGTGCTGCCGGCCCTGGCGCTGCTTCTGGTCGCCGGCGTCTACGCCGCCGGAAGCAGTCCGGCCGTGCTCGCCTGGCTCGCCGCGCGGGCGCCGTCGGCCACCGGCGGGCGCGTGACCATCGGCTCCACCCGGGGCCCGCTGTTCGGTCCCGCCGAGCTGCGCAACACGACCGTCTCCCTGGCGTCGGAAACCGTGCACGTGCGTCGCCTGCGGCTCTCCTGGCATCCGGCGTCGCTGCTCCGGGGACGGCTGAGCATCGCCGCGCTCGAGCTCGACGGGGTGCGCGTCCGGGTCCATCCTGCGGGTGGCGGCCGGCGCGCCGCGGGTCGCCTGCCGCAGCATCTGGCCCTGCCGCTGACGGCATCTCTGCAAGCCCTGACGATACGCGACATCGAAGTCGAGCGGCCGGGCGGAAAGACGTTTCACCTCGACCGGATGCGGGCCCGGCTGGTGATGCATCGCAGCGGACGTCTCGCGGTGCGCGCCCTGTCTCTGAGCCGTGGTAAAGACCATCTCGCCGCACGCGGCGACCTCGGTCTCGGCGGGGACTGGCCGGTGCGCCTGGCCCTGGACATGCGGGCGGCCCCGCCCGGCCTGGCGCCGGTCTCGACCGACGGCAGCCTCGAGGGACATCTCGCGGGCCACGACCCCGCGCTGCACCTGCACCAGGAAGCCCGTCCCCCCTGGCAGGCCCGGGCCGACGTGACGCTGTCCGATCCTCTCGGCGAGCTGCGCTGGAGCGCGCACCTGCAGGCCCACGGGCTGCCGCTGGCGGCGATCCGGCCCGCGCTGCCGCCGGCACGCGTGGACCTCGACGCCGCCGCCGGCGGCGACGTGCACCGGCTCACGGGCAGCGCGCGGCTGAAGCTCGAGGCCCTCGGGCCCACGGCCCCGTCGGGGCGGCTCAGCGCGCACTTCGCGGCCGGGCCCCGGCCGATGCGGCTGCAGCTGGCGTGGAAACAGGTACGCTGGGTCCGGGGTGGTCGGAGCATCCTGAGTCCTTCGGGGAATCTCACGCTGAGCGGGCGGCCTTCGGACTACCGGGCGGAGCTGGACGCACACGCCGCGGTCGCCCTGGCGGCGGGTACCCTGCCGGTGCATGTCACGGCCAGCGGCCAGGGCGATACGCGCGGCGTACGGCTGACAAGCGTCCATGCCGGCCTGCTGGGGGGCCATGTGGACGGCAGCGGCCGCGTCACCTTCGCACCCGGTTTCGCCCTGCGGGCCAGCCTCGCCGGCAGCGGCCTGGATCCCTCGGCCGCGCCGGGCCTGGGCCCGGAGTGGCAGGGGCGCGTGGCGTTCGCGGCGCGGGTCTCCGGTCGGGGCTCGGGCGCTGACCGCAGCCTGCGGGTCGACCTCCGCCGGCTCGGCGGGAGCCTGCGCGGCAAGCCCATAGAGGGCGGCGGAAGCGCCGCTCTGAAGGGGGACGCGCTGACCCTGGACGGTCTCCACGTCCATGCCGGCAGCGTGCGGCTGCGCGCCGCCGGCCACGTGGCCGGCAGCTGGGCCCTGGACATGCACGCGAGCGCCGGCGACCTGGCGGATCTCGCGCCCGGGCTCGCCGGCAGCGGCTCCGTGACGCTCCGGGTCACGGGCACCCGGCGCAAGCCGCGGCTGTCGGGTACGGCACACCTCCGGGGGCTGCAGGCGGGACGACTGCAGCTCGAGCAGGCGTCGCTGCGCGCGCGCCTGGGCCTGGAGCGGAGCGCTTCGCTGGACGTGCGGCTCGACGCGTCCGGCCTGCAGCTCTCCGGCCGCCAGGTGCGCAGCGTAACCGTGCGCGCCAGCGGCACGACGGCGGACCAGGTGATCCGGGTCCGGCTCGCCGGTCCGGCGGGCAGCGTGGCGGCCGGGGTGAAAGGCGGGCTCGAAGCGCAGGCGCCGCGCTGGCGCGGCCGCCTGACCCGGCTGGACCTGGGCCCGTCCGGGCACCCGGGGTGGAAGCTGGCGGCGCCGGCACGGCTGGAGGTCTCGCGTTCAGCGGCGGACCTGGCACAGGCCTGTCTGCGCCAGGCCGGCGCTCGCGCGTGCCTGGCCGCGCACTGGTCCGCGGGTGGCGGGGAGAGCCTCCAGGCGACCCTGCACGGACTTTCCCTGGAACCGCTGCAGCCGTACCTGGCACCGGATGTACGCGTTTCCGGCACCCTCGGCGGGCATGCCACCATCCGGCGCACGGCCGGGGGGCTGCTGTTCGGCAAGGGGCAGCTGGATCTCAGTGGTGGCCGCATGCTGAAAGAGCGCCCGGGAACGGACGTTCAGCCGCTGGTGCTGCTGGACCTCGAGCGCGCCCGTCTGGACTTCCAGGCCGACCGCGAGCACGGGGCCCAGATGCGGCTGCAGGCCGGCATCAAGCCCCGGGGCCGGCTCGAGGTCCAGGCCGCGCTCCCGAAGTATGACGGGCATCCCGCGGTCGCCGGCGACGCGCCCGTGCGGGCAAGGCTGGTGGTCGACACGAATGCCGTGGATCTGCTCAGCGAGGTGGAGCCGGATCTCGCCGCGGTCAGCGGCCACCTGCACGCCGATCTCGGGATCGACGGAACGCTGCGTGAGCCGGTGCTATCGGGGGGCGCGACGATCGACCGGGCCGCCATGGAAGTCCCGCGGCTGGGGATCAAGCTGACCGATGTGCGGTTGCACGCCGAGGCGCGCAACGGCAACCGCATCGCGTTCCGGGCGGGCGCGAAATCCGGCGGCGGCACGCTGTCCATCGGCGGCAAGCTGGGCTACGTGCAGGGTCGCCTGCGGGCGGAAAGCCACATCGGCGGCAGCCGCTTCCAGGCGGTGGACACCAGCCAGGCCTCGGTGCTGGTCTCGCCGGACCTGGACATCGCGCTCGAGGGCCACCATGTGAAGGTGGACGGCCAGGTGACGGTGCCGCAGGCCCGGCTCGCGCCGCGCGAGATGACCTCGGTCGTGCGTCCCAGCAGCGACCAGGTGCTGGTGGGGGTCCCGCAGCCGCGGAAGCCGGCGCGCCCCTGGACCCTGGACGCGCGGCTGAAGCTGGTGGTCGGCAAGAAGGTGACGTTCGCGGCCTACGGGCTCAAGGGGGACATCCGGGGCAACCTGACCATCGAAGACCATCCGGGCAAGCCCACCATCGGCAACGGCGAGCTGTCGGTGGAGAACGGCCAGTACAAGGCCTATGGCCAGGAGCTCACCATCGATCGCGGGCGGCTCCTGTTCACCGGCGGGCCCGTGGCCAATCCGGCACTGGACGTGCGCGCGACCCGGAGCATCTCCAGCGACCTCCAGGTCGGCCTGAACGTCCGCGGGACGCTGCAGCAGCCCTCGGTGAGCCTGTGGTCCAACCAGCCGATGACGGACTCGGACAAGCTGGCCTATCTGCTCGCCGGCCATCCGCTTCCGGGCGGGCCCACCTCCACGGTGCCCGCACAGACCGCCGGGGCGACGCCGGGCTCGCAGAGCCTCGGCCAGTCGGCGCTCGGTCCCGTGCCCGGCCAGCAGCCCGCCTCACAAAGCGAGTCGATGGGCAACGCCGCCGCGGCGATCGGGGTCAAGGGGGGCTCGCTGCTGGCCCAGCGGGTGGGCAGCGAGCTCGGCGTGGGCAACGTCTCGCTGGAGGCGGTGAACGGCAGCTTCCAGCAGACCTCGCTGGTGGTCGGCCGTTATCTCTCGCCGCGCCTGTACATCAGCTACGGCTATGGCGTGTTCGACGCCGTCTCGACCTTCCGGATCCGCTACCAGCTGAGCACCAAGTGGACGCTCAAGACCCAGACCGGGGCCAACAACAGCGCCGACTTCATCTACACCATCGAGCGCTGAGCTCAGCCGCCGAGGACCCGCAGCAGGAACGCCCGCACATCCGCCAGCTCCTCGGCGCAGACGGCATGGCCCATCGGATACCGGTGCCATTCCACCGGGTAGCCGAGGGCGAGCAGCCGGTCGCGCGAGGCCTCGCCGGCGCGGGGCGGGACCATGGGGTCCTGGTCTCCGTGCCCCATCATCAGCGGCAACGGGCGCTCCTCCGCCGCCGGGGCCGAGTCGGCCAGGGGCAGGTAGGTCGACAGCGCGATCAGGGCCGCCAGCGAATGGCGACGCCGCAGCCCCAGGTGCAGCGCGATCGCGCCACCCTGGGAAAAGCCGGCCAGCACGGTGCGCCCGGGCGCGATGCCGCGCTCCCGCTCCCGCTCGAGCAACGCCGCCACCTCCTTCGCCGAAGCCTCGATCCCCTCGCGGTCGGTCCGGTCGCCTTCCAGCGAGACGATGTCGTACCAGGCGCGCATGGGCATGCCGCCATTGACCGTCACCGGCCGGACCGGGGCATGGGGGAACACGAAACGCACCGACAGCGTGCCTTCCAGGCGCAGCTCCGGCACCATCGGCTCGAAGTCGTGGCCGTCGGCGCCCAGGCCATGCAGCCACACGACGCTCGCGTCGGGGTGTTCACCGGTCTGGCGTTCCAGCGTCTCCAGCATCGTGCCATCCTCCTGATCAGCCGCGGCGGGCCAGTATTGCGCATGCACGCAGGCCGGGCCAAGGTGCCGCGTGCCGCCGGCCGGTTCCGGGCCGGACCGCCCGGCGTCGGGCGAGGCCCTGAATCAACCGCGGCTTCCTCTAGTATACTGTCCGGCCTGCCGGCGAGCGGCGCGTTGGCCGGCCGCGCGGGGAGAACGGACATGCGGGGACTGCGAAATCTCTTGCGGGGCGCCGTGCTGGCGGCGCTGGCGTTGGGCGGACTTTGCGGCTGCGGCCAGAAGGGCCCGCTGTACCTGCCGCATCCGCAGCAGCAGCCCTCGCAGCAGCCGTCGCCGGGACAGGGACAGCCGCGCGGCTGATGCCGCGCCCCGGCCCGGGAGGACAGGCATTGGATCACTTCCACTACATCGATGGCCGTCTGCACGCCGAGCGGGTCGACCTGGCCGGGCTCGCGGCGCGTTACGGCACGCCCGCCTACGTCTACTCCCGCGCGACCATCGAGCGCCACTACCGGGTGTTCCGGGAGGCCCTCGCCGGCACTCGCCACCTGGTGTGCTATGCCGTCAAGGCCAACGGGAACCTGGCGGTGCTGGGCCTGCTGGCGCGCCTCGGCGCGGGCTTCGATATCGTCTCCGGGGGTGAGCTCGAGCGTGTTCTGCGCGCCGGGGGCGACCCCGATCGCGTGGTGTTCTCCGGGGTCGGCAAGTCGGAGGCGGAGATGCGCCGGGCGCTGGAGGTCGGCGTGCGCTGCTTCAACGTCGAGTCGCAGCCGGAGCTGGACCGGCTCGACCGCGTGGCCCGCGACATGGGCCGGGTCGCGCCGGTGTCGCTGCGGGTCAATCCCGACGTCGACGCCGGCACGCACCCGTACATCTCCACGGGCCTGCGCGAGAACAAGTTCGGCATCGAGGTCGGTCGCGCCGAGGCGCTCTACCACGAGGCCGCCGCCCGTGACGGTCTCCGGGTGACCGGGGTGGACTGCCACATCGGCTCCCAGCTGACCAGCCTGGCGCCCTTCCTCGATGCCCTGGACCGGGTCCTGGCCCTGGTCGACCGGCTGGCCGCGCGCGGTATCGCCCTGGAGCACCTGGACGTGGGCGGCGGGCTGGGCATCCCCTACCGGGACGAGCTCCCGCCCAGCCCGGCGGAGTACGCCGCCGCGCTGCGCGAGCGGCTGGCCGGGCGCGGGCTGGAGCTGCTGCTCGAGCCCGGACGGGTGATCGTGGGCAACGCGGGCGTGCTGCTCACGCGCGTCGAGTATCTCAAGGAACAGTCGGGCCGGCGCTTCGCCGTGGTCGATGCCGGCATGAACGACCTGCTGCGGCCGGCGCTGTACGACGCGTGGCAGGATATCGTGCCGGTGGCTCCCGATCCCGGCGCGCCCTTGCACCGCTACGAGGTCGTGGGGCCCGTGTGCGAGACCGCGGACTTTCTCGGTCACGACCGCGAGCTGCCGCTGACGCCCGGCGATCTCCTCGCGGTGCGCTCGGCCGGAGCCTACGGCTTCGTCATGGCGTCCAACTACAACGCCCGTCCGCGCCCGCCGGAGATCCTGGTGGACGGCGACCGTGCGCACCTGGCGCGCCGGCGCGAGACCGCCGCCGACCTGATGGCCGGCGAGGAGCTGCTGCCGGATGACTGACGTGTCCCCCGCGGCGGGAGACGGGCGCCGGCCGCTGGTGCTGGTCGATGCCTCCTCCTATCTGTACCGCGCCTACCATGCGCTGCCGCCGCTGACCAACAGCCGCGGCCGGCCCACCGGGGCCGTGTACGGCGTGATCAACATGCTGCGCAAGCTGATCAACGACTACCATCCGCGGCGCATCGGGGTGGTATTTGACGCCCGCGGCCCGACCTTCCGCGACGACCTGTTCGAGGCCTACAAGGCCAACCGCCCGCCCATGCCCGACGACCTGGCGGCCCAGGTGGAGCCGCTGCACGAGGTGGTCCGCGCCATGGGACTGCCACTGCTGCAGGTGGAGGGCGTGGAGGCGGACGACGTCATCGGAACACTCTCGCGCATCGCGGCGGAACGCGGCATGGACACGCTCATCTCCACCGGCGACAAGGACATGGCGCAGCTGGTCAACGGCCACGTGACGCTGGTGAACACCATGTCCGGCACCGTGCTGGACCGGGCGGGGGTGGTCGAGAAGTTCGGCGTGCCGCCCGCACGCATCGTGGACTACCTGGCGCTGGTCGGCGACACCTCCGACAACATTCCCGGGGTGCCGAAGGTCGGTCCCAAGACCGCGGCCAGGTGGCTGTCGCAGTACGGCAGCCTGGACGGGGTGCTCGAGCACGCCGACGAGATCGGCGGCAAGGTCGGCGAATCGCTGCGCGAGAACCTCGAGCAGCTGTCGCTGTCGCGTGAGCTCGCGCGCATCCGGCTCGATGTCGGGCTCGGGCTGGGTCCGGACGACCTGGTGCCCGGGGATCCGGACACCGACGCGCTGCGCCGGCTGTACAGCGAGCTGGAGTTCAACAGCTGGCTGCGCCAGCTGGACGAGTCCGGGGGCGGAAAGCCGGCCGCCGCGCGCGAAGGACCGGACCAGCGCCGCTACGAGTGCGTGCTCGACCGCGAACGCCTGGACGCCTGGCTGGACCGGCTGCGCGCAGCGCCCCTGTTCGCCTTCGACACCGAGACCGATACCCTCGACTACCGGCGTGCGCGCCTGGTGGGGCTGTCCTTCGCCGTCGAGCCGGGCGAGGCCGCCTACGTACCGGTGGCGCACAACTACCCGGGCGCCCCCGACCAGCTCGGGCGCGAGGAGGTGCTGGAGGCGATGCGCACGCTGCTGGAGGACCCGGCGCGGGGGAAGCTGGGGCAGAACCTCAAGTACGACTGGCACGTGCTGGCCAACCACGGCCTGCAGCTGGCGGGCATCGCGCACGACACCATGCTCGAGTCCTACGTGCTCAACAGCGCCTCCGGCCGGCACGACATGGATTCGCTGGCGGTGCGCGAGCTGGGCATCAGCACGGTGAAGTTCGAGGAGGTCGCCGGCAAGGGTGCGAAGCAGATCACCTTCGACCAGGTGGCGCTGGAGGAGGCCTCCGACTATGCTGCCGAGGACGCCGACATCACCCTGCGGCTGCACCGTTCCCTGTGGCCGCGACTCTCGGCCGAACCGTCCGTGCGCCAGGTCTACGAGGAGATCGAGATTCCCCTGGTGCCGGTGCTGGCGACCATGGAGCACAACGGTGTGCTGATCGACAGCGTGCTGCTGGAGCGCCAGAGCCGGGAGCTGGCCGAGCGCATGGCTGCGATCGAGGAACGCGCCCACGAGGCAGCCGGTGGTCCCTTCAATCTCGGCTCCCCCAAGCAGCTCCAGGAGATCCTGTTCGAACGCCTCGGGCTGCCGGTACAGCGCAAGACCCCCAAGGGCCAGCCGTCCACCGCCGAGGACGTGCTGCAGGAGCTGGCGCTGGACTACGATCTGCCGCGCCTGATCCTGGACTACCGCAGCCTGAGCAAGCTCAAGTCCACCTATGCCGACAAGCTGCCGGCCCAGGTCAACCCGGAGACCGGCCGCGTGCACACCTCCTATCACCAGGCGGTCGCGGCGACGGGTCGCCTGTCCTCCTCGGACCCCAACCTGCAGAACATTCCCGTCCGCACGGAGGTCGGCCGGCGCATCCGGCAGGCCTTCATCGCGCCCCCGGGCTGCCGCATGGTCGCGGCCGACTATTCCCAGATCGAGCTGCGCATCATGGCGCATCTTTCCGGGGACGAGGGACTGCGGCGGGCGTTCGCGGAAGGCGAGGACATCCACCGGGCCACCGCGGCCGAAGTCTTCGGCACCGAACCGGAGGCGGTCAGCGCAGATCAGCGGCGTTCCGCCAAGGCGATCAACTTCGGCCTGATCTACGGTATGTCGGCTTTCGGGCTCGCTCGCCAGCTCGGCATCGACCGCGGGGCGGCGCAGGCCTACGTGGACCGTTATTTCGCACGTTATCCAAAGGTCCAGGCGTTCATGGAACGCACCCGCCGGCTGGCACGGGAGCAGGGCTTCGTGGAGACGGTCTACGGCCGCCGCCTGTACATCCCGGATATCAACGCCAGCAACGGCCAGCGTCGACAGTACGCCGAGCGCACGGCGATCAACGCCCCCATGCAGGGCACCGCGGCGGACATCATCAAGCGCGCCATGATCACGATCCACGCGTGGCTTCCCCGCGCCGGCTACGACTGCCGGATGATCATGCAGGTGCACGACGAACTCGTGTTCGAGGTCGCGGACGCACACGTCGACGCTTTCGTCGGGGACGTCAAGCGGCGCATGGTCGCGGCGGCGGACCTCGCGGTGCCGCTGGAGGTGGAGGTGGGCGTGGGCGCCAACTGGGACCAGGCCCACTGAAGGCTACGGCGTCCCGCGAAGAGAATTTCGCCGGGCGTGAGAACTTTTTTTCGGGTCGCTTGTCTTTTCTAGTGAGCGTCGCAAATGACGCTCATGCATCCTTCCCTGAGTGACAGGGCCTTCCGGTTTGCCCCGAAACTGGATGTGCCCCGAATGGGCCCCGGCGGTTTCCCCCTTTCATCCGCCGGGGTTTTTTTTGTCCGCGGCATCTTCCGGGACCAGCCACGCGTCCAGCACGGCCCGCAGCTCGTCGACGCCGGTGCGCCGGGTCGAGGAGAACAGCTGCGCGGTGACTTTCTGCTGCCGGAGCGCCGAACCCACCCGGTGGAGAGTGGCACTGGCGGCGCCGCGTCCCAGCTTGTCGCTCTTGCTGAGCAGGACGTGGCAGGGGATGCCGCGAGCCGCCCGCCAGGCGAGCAGCTGCCGGTCGAAGTCCCGCATCGGATGGCGCACGTCCATGATCAGCACAATGCCCCGCAGGCTCCGGCGTCCGGACAGGTAGGCCTCCATCAGCTCGCCCCAGTGGCGCCGCATGGCCTCCGGCACCCGCGCGTAGCCGTAGCCGGGCAGATCCACCAAGCGACGCTCCGCGTCGAGCTCGAAGAAGTTGACCAGCCGCGTGCGCCCCGGCGTCTTGCTGGTCCGTGCGAGGGAGCGGCGGCCGGTCAGGGCATTGATCACGCTCGACTTGCCGGCATTGGAGCGTCCGGCGAAGGCGACCTCGCGACCCTGGTCGGCCGGCATGCCGGCGACCGCGTCGGCGCTGATGAGGAACCGGCACTGCCGGTAGTCGGGATGCGTCATGGCGGTGTTTGACCGTGCCTCGGCGGGGCGGTATAAAATCGACCGTCTTCTGCGGCCATCCTGACGGTGTGCCCGGGCGCTCCGGCCGCGGCTGATGATACCCCATCTTTCCGAATCCCCGGAATTGTGACAGGAGACCCGATAATCATGAACAAGACGCTTGCGATCGTGGTCGCCTGCGCGGCCATGGCCGCGTGGTCCACCGCGTTCGCCCGGCCGGAGGGAAACGCGCAGGCCGGCAAGAACAAGGCCCAGCAATGCGCCGCCTGCCACGGCCAGGACGGCAACAGCACCAGCGACCAGTTCCCGAAGCTCGCCGGCCAGAACGCCAGCTACATCTACGCCCAGCTCCAGGCGTTCAAGTCGGGCAAGCGTACCAACGCCATCATGAACGGCATGGCGGCGGGTCTGAGCAAGCAGGACATGGCCGACCTGGCGGCCTACTTCTCCGCCCAGACGACCACCATCGGCGAGACCGATCCCGACCTGGCCAGCCTGGGCCGGAGCGTCTACAAGGGCGGCGACACCAAGACCGGCGTCCCCGCCTGCAGCTCCTGCCACGGGCCGAAGGGGCTGGGCAACGGACCGGCCGCATATCCCCGCCTGAGCGGTCAGCACGCCGCCTACGTGGTCAAGCAGCTCAAGGCCTTCGCGTCCGGTCAGCGCAGCGGGACCGCCAACGCGAAGATCATGGATACCATCGCGTCCAGGCTGAGCGCGAAGCAGATCAAGGCGGTCGCGTCCTATGTCCAGGGCCTGCACTGAGACGCTGCCGGGATGCGTTCCCGGGGGTGACGGGGTGAGCCGCGGGATGCCCGCGCCAACGGTGGTGCGGCGGTGCCTGCCATGGCTGGCCGCGCTCATGATGCTCGCGGTCGCGGGCATGGCGAGCGGGGCGCCGCGATTCGTCGCGGGCCAGGACTACCGCACGGTGGACAGCCCGGAGATCATCGGCAACGGCAGCAAGGTCGAGGTCGCCGAGGTGTTCTGGTACGGCTGTCCGCACTGCTATCACTTCGAGCCGGAGCTGGAGCACTGGCTCGCCGGGCATCGCGCCGGCATCCACTTCGTGCGTATTCCGGCGACGCTGAACCCGGGCTGGCGCATGGACGCGCGGGGCTATTACGTGGGCCGGGTGCTGGGGGTGATGGACCGGAAGATGACCGATGCGATCTTCAAGGCGATCCACCAGCAGCACCGGCAGCTGGCCAGCGAGTCGGCCTGGCGGCACTTCTACACCACCCACGGCGTGTCGGCGAGCGATTTCAACAACGCCTGGCAGTCGTTCGCGGTGGATGCGAAGCTGCGCCGCGCCGACCACCTGGTGCGCCTCTACGGCGTCATGGGCGTGCCCACGCTCGTGGTCAACGGCAAGTACGTGACCAGCCCGGAAATGGCCGGCGGCGAGGACCGTGCCCTGCAGGTGGTGGACTTCCTGGTCCACAAGGCACGGGCGGAGATGCACGACGGGGGGAGCTAGGAGCTCCCCCCGCCTCGCTGGCCCGCGGCGACCTCGCGGAGCTGGGCGAAGTGCGCCACCAGCACGTGCTTCTGCCGCGGCGTCGGTTGCAGCCCGGCCTGGTGGTAGACCACCGCCAGGCGGATCATGTCGTCCGCGAAGCGCATCGGGCTGTGCATCGACGCCAGGTCCGCCACCGCCTGCCCGTAGCGCCCGGTGCGGGCGTAGACCTCGGCCACCGGCATCCCGGTCTGGCGCTGGTCGGGCGAGATGCCGGCCGCGTGGAATCCCGCCACGGTGCGCGCCAGGTCTTCCGAGGCGGCCTGCCGGAAGCCGGCCCGGGCCTCGCCGTCGGCGATCGCCAGGCCCGCCGACAGGCGGTAGGGCGCGCCGCCCGGCAGGCGGCGGGCGATACCGTGCGCCCGGGCGAACATCCGTTGCGCGGCCTGGCGATCGCCGGCAGCGGCCATGGCCGTGGCCGCCTGCACGATGTATTCCACCCGCGCGCTCGCCTTGTGCGCCTTGCGGCCGAGGGCATAGGCGTGGCCGGCGAGCTGGCGCGCGAGGGCATCCCGTCCCGCCTTGTGCGCCGCCCCCGCCACCGCCGACAACGCGCTCGACTTGAGCCCCGGGACCTGGTCGGGGATCCCCTCGGCGATCCGGCGCGCATCCTCGACCCGCCCGAGGCGCCCGAGATCGTCCGCCAGCATGATCATCAGCACCGCCTGGTAACGGGAATGCACCTGCTGGATGCCGTCGACGATCGCCGGGACTTCCCGGTCGGCGGCCTGCCGGTCCCCGGCGTGGATCAGCCCCGAGAGCAGGTTCAGACGGCCGATCGTACGATTCACGCCCGGCTGCATGCCCTGCACCATGGCACGCGCCTCCCGCACGTGGCCGTCGCTGGCCAGCGCCAGGATGCGGGCCACCGAGCCCTGGCCGTGGGCCGGCGCCGGCAGGGTACGCGCCAGCCTCGCGCCGCGCGCGTAATCACCGGCTTCCACCAGGCCGTCCACCAGGTCCTCGGTGAGGGCCTCGTGCCCGCCCGAGGTGGCGAAGGCATGGATACAGGCGTGGGCCAGGTCGAACAGGTCAGCGCGGCTTTCCAGCTGCGCGAGGCGACGCATGTGCGGCACCACCCGCTTGCGGAACGTGGCCAGGCTGCGGCTGCCGAGCGAGCCGTGCCCGGAGCGGATCCGCCGGGCCTGCGGGCTGTCCGGGTAGCGCTGCACAAGGCGGTCCAGGGTGGCGAGCGCCCGCCCGTAATCCCGGCTGGCGAGGGCGAAGCTGGTGCGGGCGGCGCGATCGCCACGGGCCGCCTCGGAACGGGCCCGGGCGTACATGCCGGCGGCATCCGGGCCGCCGTGACAGCCGGCCAGGACCAGCATGGCCGGCAGAATGAGCAGCAGGGCGCCTCGTGTCAGGCGCCTCGGGATCACCGCGTCTGGCATCGCGAGCAGGTCTCCTCGGGGGTCGGGGGCGGCACGTGCGAGCGACGGACCACCGGTCGGCAGCGTGCCCCGGGTTGAAGCACGCATGTTACCAATCTTCCCGGAGGTATTGTCGGGTCTCGCAGCGGCCGTCCAGACGCGGTGACCCCGGGGCGTGGCCGTGGCACTGCGTCAGGCGTGATCGCTGCGCCGCGCACCGCGACGCCCCAGCAGGACGTACAGCACCGGAAGCAGCAGCAGGACCAGCGGGATCTGCACCAGGAGCCCGGAGATGATGGCGATGGCGAGCGGACGCTGCATACCGGAGCCCTGGCCGAGTCCGAGGGCCAGTGGCAGCAGCGCGAGCATGAACGCGAGGGCGCTCATCACGATCGGGCGCATGCGGTTGCGCCCGGCCCGGATCAGGTTCCACGCCAGGGGCTGGCCGGAGTCGATCAGGCGAAGCTCCGAGAAATAGAAGATGGAAATCTCGGTGACGATGCCGATGATCATGGTCATGCCCATCATGGCGGTGATGTTGAGCTCCACGCCGGTCAGCCAGAGCCCGATGAACACCGCGCTCACCGCCAGCAGCGGCTGCACCAGGATGGCCAGCGCGACGCGGAAGCGCTCGTACAGGAACAGCAGCAGGAAGAACACCAGCGCCACAGCGGCCACGAACACCTCGATCAGGCCCCGGAAGGCGAGCTGCTGCTGCTTGTACAGGCCACCCAGCTGGTAGTACACGTCCCTGGGAATCAGCCCGGGCTTCTGCAGCACCTTCTTCACGTCCTGTACGGTCTTGCCGAGCGATCGCCCGCTGATGCGCGCGGTCACCGCCACGTCGCTCTTGAGGTCGTAGCGGGTCAGCTGCGGCTGGCCGGAGACGATCTTCACCTGCGCGACCCGGTGCAGCGGCACCAGGTTGCCCCCCGGGGCGCGCAGCAGCAGCCTGCCCACCTGGCCCGTGCGGTCGCGCAGCGACTTCGGCACCCAAACCCGGACGCCGATGAACTTCACCCCCTTGCGCACCTGCGTGGTGACCACCCCTCCGAGGTAGGCCTTCAGCTGCTGGGTGATCGCCTGCGGGGTCAATCCCTCGCTCGCTGCCTTGACCCGGTCGACATGCACGTCGAGCGCGTCGCCCGCGATCACCACGCCGTTGCGCACGTCCACCACCCCCTGGACCTTGCCGATGGCGCCGGCGACGTTGTTCGCGAGCTTGCGCAGGTGTGCCACGTTATTGCCGAACAGCCGGATGTCGATCGGCTGTGGCACCGAGGTGAGGTCGCCGATTTCGTCCTCGATCAGCTGCGAAAGGTCGACGTCCAGTCCCGGCACCTGCCGGTGCACCTCCTTCCGGGTCCTGGCCATGACCTGCTCCGTCGACGGCCGCGGCGGCTGCTTGAGGCGGATGAAGAAGTCACCGGTGTTGGGTTCGGTGATGCCGCCCCCGAGCTGGGCTCCCTGGCGCCGGGACCAGGTCTGCACGTACGGGTCCTTCTTGAGGATGGCCGCGACCTGGTCGAGCAGGCGGTTGGTCTCCTTGACCGAGGTGCCCGGCGGCGCGCGATAGTCCAGGATGAAGCCGCCCTCGTCCATGTGGGGCATGAAGCCTGTCCCCACGTGCTGGAAGGCCACGAAGGCGACTCCCAGCAGCGGCACCAGCCCCAGCAGAAGCCAGGCCGGATGCCGCAGCAGGCGCACCATGAGCCTGGTGTACCCGCGCCGGATCCGGCGCCCGAGGCGGCCCACCGCCTCGCGCTCGGTATCCTTCCGACCCAGCACGAAGTCGGCCAGCAGCGGCACCACGAGCCAGGCCACCAGGAAGGAGATGAACAGGCTCACGGCCATGGTGAGCGACAGCGCCTTGAAGAAGGCCCCGGTGACGCCGCTGAGGAAGGCGAGCGGCAGGAAGATGATGATGGTGGAGGTGGACGAGCCGACCTGGGGGTGCGTAAACTCGCGTGCCGCCTGCAGGATCCGCTGGATGCCGTGCTCGCCGGTCTCCTGAACCCGCCGCACGATCTGCTCGATCATCACGATGACGTCGTCGATGATCAGGCCCACGGCCGCGGCCATGCCGCCGAGAGTCATCATGTTCAGCGTCATGCCCAGCGCGTACAGCAGCAGCATCGTGGCCGCCAGCACCGCCGGCACCGCGATCACCGCCACCAGCGTGATCTTCCAGCTGCGCAGGAATACCAGCAGGACCAGCCCCGCCAGCACCACGCCGATGAAGATGGCGTCGATCACGCTGGATTCCGAGGCCTTGACCAGCACGCTCTGGTTGTACCACTGGTGCAGGTGCACCCCTGCCGGCATCTTCGACTGAAACTGCGCCAGGCGCGCCTTGAGATCGTGCGAAAGCCGGACCACGCTGGCGCCCGGCTGCTGGTAGACGTTGAGCAGCACCGCGCGCTGGCCGTCGGCGGTGAAGCGCTTGTACTCGGGCGCGGTGGCCAGCCCCACCTTCGCCACGTCCTCCAGCCGGACCTGGCCGTCCGATCCGCTCCTGAGCACCGTGTGGCGGATCTGGTCGAGGCTGTGGAAGCGCGTGTCGGAGACCTCCAGGTAAAGCTTGTAGTGGTCCTGCAGGCGTCCGACGGCGGTCAGCACGTTGGATGCCGACAGCGCCTTCGCGACGTCGTCGATCGACAGCCCCAGCGCGTTCAGCCGGGCGGGATCGACCGTGACCCGGTACTCGGCCTTGCGACCGCCCTGCACCGTGACCTTGGCCACCCCCTTGACGCTGGAGAGGTAGGGCACCATCTGGTACTTGGCCAGGTCGCGCAGCTGCACCAGGTTGTGCTTCTTCGAGGTCAGGCTGTAGGCGATCACCGGCCCGTACTTGGACGGGTCCATGCGCTTGGCCCGGAAGCGCGTGCCCCGCGGCAGGTCGGGCATGATCTGGTTGATCGCCGACTCGACCTGCAGCAGGGCATCGACCATGTTGTGGCCCCAGTCGAAGTTGATCGCGATGTCGGTGCTGCCGCGGCTGGTGGTGGAGCGCACCGAACGCACCCCGGGGACCCCGCGCACCGCCCGCTCCACCGGCCGCGTGACCTGCAGCATCATCTCCCGGGCCGGGCGCGAGCCGGCGTCCAGCGTCACGCGTACGCGGGGGAATTGCACCTGCGGGAACAGCGCCACCGGCAGGCCGAACTCGGATACGGCGCCGCCGAGCGTCAGCAGCGCCAGCAGGAACAGGATCGAGCGGCGGTGGTTCTGGACCCACTCGGCGAAGTTCATGGCGCCTTGCGCACGGCCATGCCGTCGGAGAGCTCGTAGTTGCCTTCGACCACGACCGTCTCGCCGGCGCTCAGCTTGCCGCTGACACCCACGAGAGAGCCGGCTTCCAGGCCCTCGTGGACGTTCACCCGGTGCGCCGTGGCGTGGCGGACGACGAACAGGTAGTCGCCCTTGCTGTCATGCAGCACGGCCGAGCGGGGGACCGCGAGCGACCTGGTCGCCTTCAGCGTGATGGTGCCCTTGACCCGCATCCCGGGCAGGAAGTGTCTGGCGTTGCCGTCCTGCAAATGCACGATCACGTCCACCAGGCGGGTTTGCGGGTCGACCACCGAGTTCACCTGGTCGACGGTCGCCGTTACGCCCTGGCCGGCGCCGAACAGGGGCATGATCTTGACGTTCATCCCGGTCCGGACCTGCGCCACCTCGTCCGGCTCGACCCCCAGGGCCACCTGCAGGCGGTCGCGCCGCGCGAGCTGGAAGAGCTGCGTGCCCGCCTGCACCTCGTTGCCCGGTTTGACCGGCAGCCGGCTGACGATGCCGGTGAAGGGCGCCCGGATCACGCGCGTCTTCTTTCCGGTGCCGAGCTCCCGCTGCGCGGCGAAGGCGGCCTTCGCCTTCTCGAGCGCGTTCCGGGCGGAGTCGACGTCGGCGTGGGTGGCCAGCTTCTGTTGCAGCAGCTGCTGCTTGCGCCTGAGCGCCTGGCGGGCATAGCGCACCTCGGCCTGGGCGCTGAGGTATTGCGCCCGGGCCGACGGCGCGGTGCGCAGCACCAGCAGCGGATCCCCCTTGTGCACCGGCTGACCCAGGGTGACGTCCAGCCCCTGGACGAAGGCGCCATAGGTCGCGTCCCGGGTGGTCTGGGCGGTGGGATTCGGTTGCACCACGCCGAAGGCCGTGATGGTCCGCGAGAGCCGGTGCCGGCGGACCGGGGCGGTACGGACCTGGACGCTGGTGCCGGCGTCGCCGGCGTGTGACAGCGGTGGCACCAGCATCAATGCCGCGGCGACAAGGGCGAGGGTCGGCAGTCGCGTCACGAGCGGTTCCCTTCTGCGTCGGAGGCCGGATGGTTCAGGGTCATGCCAAGCAGCGTCTCCAGCGCGGCCTGGCTGCTCTGCAGGGAGGCCCGCAGGCGGACCGCCTCGGCGCGCTTGGCGAGCAGGCTGGAGCGCAGGCTGAGGTAGGTCCCGGCGCTCATGTTGCCCTGCTGGAAGCTTTGCCGGGCGGCGTCCGTGGTCTGCTTCAGCACCGGCAGGCGCTTGTCCAGCCGGGTGAGCTGCCGGCGCATGATGCGCGTGGCCCGGTAGAGCTCGTGCGCCTTGTTAACCGCCTGGTCGAGGCGTGCCTGGTAGGCCTGGTGCAGGGCGGCGCGGGTCGCCCGCTGGATCGCGATCTGCCCCTGGTTGTGGTTGAACAGCGGCAGCGACAGGGTCACCGACAGGCCGGCGGAATGCACCGCGCTGTTGTCCTCGCCGCCGCTGATGCCCACGCTCAGGGCCGGGAACTGCGCGAGGATTGCCTTGCGCACGGCCTGTTCCTGGCTGTGGTAGCCGGCCCGCAGTGCCAGCAGGTCGGGGCGCCGCTGCGGCAGGGCCTGCAGCGCCTGCCGGAACTGTGCCCGGGTGAAGGCGTGGATGTCGGGGGAGCCCCGCAGCCGGGGGTGCACCCCCGGCTTCAGGCCCAGCAACGCGTCCAGCTGGTGCCAGGTCTGGTTGCGCTGGCGCTGGAGCTTGCGCAGCCGGGTATCGGCATCCGTGAGGTTCACCAGGTCCGCGGAGACCGCCGACAGCGTGAGATTGCCCTGCCGGAGCGCCCGCTCGTCCCGCCGGTAGGCCTGTGAGCTCAGGTTCACCTGCGTCTTGAGGATCCTTGCCAGCCGATCCTGGGAGCGCACCTGGACGAACAGCTGCCGCGCCCGCTGGGCGACCTGCCACTCCTGCCAGAGGATCTCCAGGTTGACCTGTTGCTCGCGTGCCCGGGCGCCGGCCTTTGCCGCCCCGCGCGTGACCAGCGATTCCAGCGCCTGGGTCAGGCCGAGGGTGTGACCGTTGGTGAGCGGCGGCGGACCGCTGGTGGGGTGGACGAAACCGGCGCTGAGCTGCGGGTTGGGCAGCAGACCGGCCTGCAGCAGCTGTGCCTGCGCCACCCCGGCCTGGAGCCGCTTCGCCTTGAGCTGCGGGTTGTTCACCACCGCCAGGATGACCACGTCGGTGACGTCCAGGCCGCGCGCGGCATCGACCGGGTGCGGCTTCAGCCCCGGGACGCGGAGCTTGCCGGGGGAAATGTTCAGCACCGGGCTCTGCGCGAGATCGGGACCCGACGGCAGCGGCTCCGCGTGATAACTGGCACAGCCGGCCAGGGCCAGGGCCAGGCAGGCCGTGCCGAGCATGCGGGTCGGGTGGCCGGACGTCACCGTCGGTCTCGCTCCTGCGGTTCGGATCCATCGGGAAAAGCCCGGGAATGGTGGCCGATTCTCCGGCACGTCGCGATTACCATCTCGTAAGGCGCTCTGACCGCGCCCGGGGCCGGGGAACCTTACGATTTCGTAAGGCTGGCAACGCCGGATGCTGCGTCGCGGTCCAACCGGGTCGGTTGCACCAGCGGCGTGCAGGGCCTGTCGGGGTTCGCCCCTGGCAGTCGCGCTGCAGCGGGTACTTCTTCATCGACGTCATCCGGCCCGGCTCCGCCACGTCGACCTCCCGCGCTGCATCCGCAGCGCTTCGGGCAGTGCCCCGGACGGCTGCGGCACGATGTCGGCGTCCCGGCGCGTTCTCACCGGACCAACGCGGAGGATGCCTCCATATGGACGACAGGGGCGGCGCGGCCCCGATCACGGGCGGCACGCGCGGGCGGCAGATGCTGCCGGGCCGGGTACTGACGGATCGGCGGGCGCTGTACCGGGGCCTCCTGCTGCTCGCGGTGGTCGCTATGGTCGTGGCCCTTTACCTGGGAGGGCTCGGCGCCTATCCCCTCGCCAACGCGACCGAGAGCCTGTACGCGGAGATCGCGCGGGAAATGCTGCGGACGGGCCATTTCATCGTGCCGCGACTCGACGGCGCCGTGTACCTGCAGAAGCCGCCGCTGCTGTACTGGCTCGCGGACGTCTCGTTCGCCGCCTTCGGGGTGGGGACCGCGGCCGCGCGCCTGGTGTGCGCGCTCGCGGGCCTGGCCACGATCGTCGTCACGGGGGCCATGGCCCGCCGCTTCAGCGGCCGCAGGGGGGCGCTGTACGCGGCGCTCACGCTCGCCACCAGCGGCGGTTTCCTGTTCACCGCGCACGTGTTCTTCTTCGCCACCCTGCTGACCCTGTGGACCGCGATCGCCCTGCTGGCGGGCTACCGCTGGTACGAGACCGGTGCGCGTCGGGCCCTGCGCCTTGCCGCGCTCGCACTGGCGCTGGGCGTGCTCACCAAGGGACTGGTCGCGCTGGCGATCGTCGGCCTGCCCGGCATCGGCCTGCTGGCCCGGGGAGGCCGTCGTGGGCGCTGGCGGGAGCTCCCGGACCCGTGGGCGATCGGGCTGTTCCTCGGGGTGACCGCGCCGTGGTTCGTGCTGGGCGCGATTCACCTGCCCGGATTCCTGCACGATGTGCTCTGGAACGAGCAGTTCGGCCGCTTCTTCGGCACCCGGGTCCCGGACGATTATTATCACGGGCCCCTCTATTTCTACCTGCCCATCCTGGCGGCCGACCTGCTCCCCTGGGTGATGATCGTGCCCGCCCTGGTCCTCGGCCGCAGCTCCGCGCCGACACCTGCCCAGCGTCGGCTGGGGCGCTTCGCCTGGATCTGGATCCTGTCCAACCTCGTGTTCTTCTCGCTCTCGGCCGACAAGGGCAACTACTACCTGGTCCCGGTCCTGCCCGCGGCGGCCCTGCTGCTCGGCATGCGGCTCGAGCGACTGGAGCGGTCCCGGCCGCGCCGCAGCCCCGTCTACCTGCTGGTGCCCCTGACCGTGCCGCTGGTGTTCCTCGCGCTGCGGGCGTTCATCGGCGACCACGGACTGCAGCTGGGCTGGATTCGGGGCGGCGGCCCGTGGCGGGCGGTGTGGACCGTCATGGGGCTGCTGGGGTCCGGCGCAGCCGTGCTGGGCCTGCGGGGCCGGATCCGGGCGGGCGCGGTTGCCCTGGCGGCCATGATGGCGCCGCTGCTGGGCCTGTTGATCCTGGCCTACCGGGCGGATCCGGCGCCGTTCAGCGCCGCGCCGCTGGCCCCGCTGGTCCGAAGGATGGAGGCCGGCGGGGTCGCCCGGGTCGTCGCCGCGGGGCGCTACGATCCGGTGTCGGCGCTCCCGTTCTACCTGCGCCGGCAGGTTCCCGTGGTGGGCTACGACGGCGCAGAGTTCGCCTATGCGCGGGCTCATCCGGGCCAGGGAGCCGGGACGTTCGCGCACGCGGGAGGGCTCGTGCCGCAGCTGAAGCGGGGTCGTGCCGTGATCGTGGCCAGGGGGTCGGACCCGGAAGCGCTCGGGATGCTCCGGCAGCGGGTCCCGGCGCTGCAGCGGCTGGGTTCCGTCGGGCCGTACGTCGTATACGGCAGCCGGGCCGGCTCCCGGGGAGGCCACCGTCACTCCTGAAGGCGCCGCCCGCGATCCGGTTTCGCGGACGTGCGGCGTCCGGAGTGTACAATGCCTCGGGCGGGCCGTTGCGGGCACGGCGGAGCGCACTGGTCATGCACATTCTTCTGGTCGAGGACGATGCGGAAGCAGTCACCTACCTGTTGCGGGGGCTGCGCGAGAGCGGGCACGTGGCCGAGAGCGCCTCGGACGGGCAGGAGGCCCGGGCGCGCGCGCTGGCCGGCGGTCATGACCTGGTGATCGTCGACCGCATGCTGCCGGGCATGGACGGGTTGGAGATCGTGCGTGCGCTGCGGGGCGCCGGAAGCGACGTACCGGTGCTCGTGCTGAGCGCCCTGGGAGAGGTCGACGACCGCGTCGAAGGGCTGCGTGCCGGCGGCGACGACTACCTGGTCAAGCCGTTCTCCTTCGCCGAGCTGCTGGCCCGGGTGGAGGCGCTCGCCCGGCGTGTGCGTCCGGACCGTTCCGTACCGGTGCTCGCGGTATCGGATCTGCGGCTGGACCGGCTGGGGCGGGAAGTCACCCGGTCCGGGCGGAAGCTGAGCCTGCAGCCGCGGGAGTTCCGGCTGCTGGAGTACCTGATGCTGAACGCCGGCCAGGTGGTTACCCGCACCATGCTGCTGGAGAACGTCTGGGGCTACCACTTCGATCCCCAGACCAACGTCATCGACGTGCACATCAGCCGGCTGCGCCGCAAGATCGACCACGGTTTCCCGGACCCCCTGCTGCACACCGTGCGGGGCGCGGGGTACTGCCTGCGTGCGCCCTGAGCATCCCCCCTTGCGCGTGCCGATCCGGGCGGCGCAGCTCCGGCGCACCACGGTGTTCCGGCTGGCGATGCTCTACGCCGGGCTGTTCAGCCTGACCCTCGCGGCCGCGTTCATGATCGTCTACTGGCTCACCAGCACCCAGCTGCAGGCGCAGATCGATACCGGGCTGATCAGCGAGAGCGATGCGCTGGTGGCGCTCTACCGCGACCGCGGCCTGCGCGCGCTGGAGCAGACCGTCCGCGCCCGCAGTCGCGTCGAGGAGCACCTGGTGGCTCCGGCCGGCCCGGCCGATCCCGGCCGCCGGGTGTACCTGCTGGCCGCCGCCGATCACCGGCACGTCGCGGGCAACCTGCGCGACTGGCCGGCCCGGGCGCGCACCGGCGCACCCGTGACGCTGGCGGTGCGCGATCCGGGAGCCGGCCCGGGCAGTGGCCAGGCGCGCTGGATGCGCGCCCGGGTGGTGCGCCTGTCCAATGGCGACTACCTGCTGGTGGCGCAGGCGCTGGACGAGGCCAACGAGCTGCGCGGACACATCCTGGTGTCGCTGCTCGTGGCCCTGGCGGCGGCCCTGGCCATTGGCGTGGCCGGCGGGATCTGGATGGGACGCAGCGTGCTGCTGCGCATCGCGGGCATCTCGCGGACCGCTGCGGAGATCATGGCGGGGGACCTCTCCCGGCGCGTTCCGCTGGGAAGGCGCGACGACGAGTTCGCCGACCTGGCACGACGCCTGAACGCCATGCTCGCGCGCATCGAGGCCCTGATGCGTGGAATGCGGGAGGTCACTGACAATGTCGCGCACGACCTGCGCGGCCCGCTGTCGCGCCTGCGCGGCCGGCTCGAGGTCACCCTGCGCCAGGCGCGCGACGCCGGCGATTACCGCAGCGCCATGGAGCAGGCCATCGCCGATGCCGACAGCCTGCTGCGCACCTTCAACGCGCTGCTCAGCATCGCGCGCCTGCAGGCCGGCGTGCGCCGGGAGCCGTTCGGGAAGCTGGATCTGTCCGCGCTGTGCGAGGGCGTGGCGGACCTCTACGGAGCGGTCGCGGAGGAGGCCGGGCTCGAGCTGCGGGTCGACCTGGCTCCGGGCATCCGCATCGACGGCCACGCCGAGCTGCTTGCGCAGGCGGTGAGCAACCTGCTCGACAACGCCATCAAGTACGTGCCCCCCGGCGGTGCCGTCGATCTGTCGCTGCGGGCGGAGGACGGCAGCGCGTTGCTCGCGGTCGCCGACGACGGCCCGGGCATCCCGGAAGGCCGCCGCGCGGACGTCCTGGAGCGTTTCGTCCGGCTCGACAGCAGCCGCAGCCAGCCGGGCAACGGGCTGGGACTGAGCCTGGTGAAGGCGGTGACGGAGGCCCACGGAGGGTCGATGCGCCTCGCCGACAATCACCCCGGCCTCAAGGTGCTTCTGGAATTCCCGCGCCACGGGTGACCGCGCAATGGTTCTGTCGCCGTGGTCATGTGCAGCGCCGACCGCCATGGTGGCGCGCGGGGCACCGCATCAGGATAATCGGCGCCATCGCGCCCGCTGCCACCGGAGCACTGAATGCACGCACCCGCCAACCCGGTCGACCTGGTCCTGATGGCCATCCTGCAGGGACTGACCGAGCTGTTTCCCGTGAGCAGCCTCGGTCACAGCGTGCTGGTGCCGGCCGTGCTGCACTGGAACATCGACCGGCAGGCGCTGTGGTTCCTGCCCTTCCTGGTGGTGCTCCACCTGGGCACGGCGGCCGCGCTGCTGCTCTATTTCCGGCGGGAATGGATCGCGCTGATCGGTGGCGGCCTGCGGCAGCTCGCCGGGCGCGGCTCGAGCCCCGAGGCACACCGGCTGTGGCTGCTGGTGGTCGGGACCATCCCCGCGGGCCTGGTCGGGCTGATCCTGGAGCACCCGCTGCGTCGCCTGTTCGGCGACGCGCGCCTGGTCGCCGTCGCGCTGGCCGCCAACGGCCTGGTGCTGCTGCTGGGGGACTGGCTGCACCGGCGCCGTGGGGGCGACGGGTCGGCCCGGCTGGATTTCGTGCGCGCGGCGTGGGTCGGCCTGGCACAGACGGCGGCATTGATCCCCGGGTTCTCGCGTTCGGGTACCACGCTGGTGGCGGGGCTGGGCGCGGGCCTTTCCTACGCCGACGCGGCGGAGTTTTCCTTCCTGCTGGGCACGCCCATCATCGGCGCTGCCGGGCTGCTCGAAGTGCCCAAGCTGTTCCACGATTCGCTGATCACCGGCGGGCAGATCGGCTGGATCGTCGCCTGCGGTCTGCTCGCCGGCTTCTTCGCCTACGTCAGCACCGCCTTCCTGATGCGCTACTTCCGCGGGCACGAAATCCAGGCGCTGCGGCCGTTCGCGGCCTACTGCGTGCTGGCGGGCATCGGGGCCCTGGCGCTGCTCGCGACCGTGGCCTGAAGACGTCCGGGCTGAACTTCCCCGCTCCCGGCGGATCTCAACAGGGGAGAAACCGAGGCGCCCGAACGGTCGTTGCCGGGGGCGCTCCAGCTGCAAAAAGGGGGGCATCATGAGCGATCAATACGAGGACCGGGCAGCGGAGAGCTCCGACGGCGGGCTGTTTCGCAACCTGCCCTGGATGATCCTGCCGCTGATTCCGGCGACGGTGCTGTTCGTCTACTTCATCGAGGTCGGGAAGATCGTCTGACGGGCTCGCCCCCGTCGGCGGCCGGGCCCGTGCGCCCTGCTACCATCGGCGCCGCCGGCGCGGGCATCGGCCTCACCGAGATGAGCCACGTGCTCGCAACCGGGGGTACGATGCCGTCGCCGCCCGCCTGGCGGTTGCGGTCGAGGCGGTCTACGCCAGGGGCCGCGACCTCACTCCCGACGTCGGCGGATCTGCCAGCAGCGAGGATTTCTGTCGCGCCGTCGCCGCGCACATGGCCTGATTGCCCGCGGGTCAGCGGGGATCGCCGAGGGCGAGGCCCGCGCCGGAGGCGACCGGCTCCTCGCCGAGCGCGCGGCGCGCGTCGTTCATCGCCGCACGGTAGATGCCCTGTCCCATCAGCGAAGCTTCCTCCGCCAGGCGCCTCTCGTAGACGTCACGCTTCAGGGCCTGGGCGTCCCGGTCCCCCGGCTCCGACCGGGTCGCCCACTCGCACAGGTGCGCGGCCATCACTGTGTCGCCCGCCTCGAGCCGTTCGCGCCCGCGCGCCACGACCCGGGCGACGCCGCCGGCAAGCGCGGCGATCTCGCCCGCCCGGCGCGCCGGCGTCGCCGGCAGCAGGTCCGCGGCGTTGCCGTTCCACCATCCGCCCCACAGGCGCAGCAGGTTGCGCACGATGAACTTGGGGTGATCGTACGCCGCCCGCAGGTATGGCCGCTGCGCCAGCACCGGGTCCGGCTCCACCGCGTGGAAGATCTCCTCCGGCGTCTCGCCCGCGTTCATGCGCTCGAGCACCTGGTCGATCAGCACCCGCAGGTAGCGCGCCGTCTCGGTCAGCACCTGGCGTACGGCGGCACGGCCCTGGATCACCAGGCCATGCCCGGGGAACAGCCACTCGGCGTCGAGCCCCGCCATCTCCTCCAGGGCCTCGGCCCAGTCGACCGGGTAGCGCTGGACCTTCTGGGGGTTGCCGCAGTTGGGCGCGACCCAGATCACCAGGTCGCCGGTGAACAGGTAGGAGCGCTCCGGGATCCAGACGTAGCAGTGGTCGTCGGTCTCGCCCCGGGCCGCGTGCAGGTGCACCTCGGTGGCGCCGAGCCGCGTGCTCATGGAGCGCGAGAACGTATGCGTGGGCCAGTCGAAGCGGTCGGGAAAGCTGGGTTTCGCCAGGCCGAACTGGCGCTGGTTGATGCGCGCGTTGTAGCCGTGCGTGAGATGGTAGCGGCGAAACCGTGCCGGGACGTTCTCCTGGGCCAGGATCGCCGGGTTCTCTCCGGCTTCCAGGAATGCGCGCAGGCCGAAGGCGTGGTCGGCGTGACCATGGGTGTAGACCGCCGTGTGCAGCGGCTCGATCGACCACCGGCGCACGGCCTCGTGCACCGAGGCGCTGCCGGCGGCCAGGCCCGGATCGATCAGCAGCAGCCCCGCGTCGGTACGCACGGCGTAGGTGTTGACGAAGGAGGCGTGCATCAGCACGCCCGGGGCGATCTCCTCGGGGGGTGCCGACACGCGCGGCTTGGCGTTGGCGGGGTCGGTCGTGATCATGCTGTTGCCGGCCATGGGTGTCTCCGGGGCTGGTCGCGATGGTCGCGATGGTCGCGACGGTTCGGGAAACGCGGGCGTACCCGCTTCGGGGCGGATTGCAACGGCCCGACGGCCCGCGGCCGTGCAGGCGGGGTCTCAACCCTGCAGGTCCTCCTCGCGGAACTCGCCCGGCCCCGCCTCGTGCTCCGCGTGCCGGCGCAACTCGACGCGACGGATCTTGCCCGACACGGTCTTGGGCAGCTCCGCGAACTCGATCCGGCGGATGCGCTGGTAGGGGGCCAGGCGCTCGCGGGTGAAGGCGAGAATCGAACGCGCGGTCGCAGCATCCGGGGCGTGGCCGCGGCGCAGGACCACGTAGGCCTTGGGCACGGTGAGCCGGCGCGGGTCCGGGCTGGGCACCACGGCGGCCTCGGCCACGGCTTCGTGCTCGATCAGCACCGACTCCAGCTCAAAGGGGCTGATGCGGTAGTCCGAGCTCTTGAACACGTCGTCGGCGCGACCCACGTACCAGTAATAGCCTTGGGCGTCGCGGCGCGCGACGTCACCGGTGCGATACCAGTCGCTGCCGATGGCCGCGCGGGTGCGCTCGGGATCGCCCCGGTAGCCCTGCATCAGCCCCATCGGGCGCGGGTCCAGCGAGAGCGCGATCTCCCCCTCCTCGGCCTCGTGGCCGTCGGGATCGAGCAGGGCGACCCGGTAGCCGGGCAGCGGCCGTCCCATGGAGCCCGGGTGCAGTGGCTGGCCGGGCGGGTTGCCGATTTGCGCCGTGGTCTCGGTCTGCCCGTAGCCGTCCCGGATGGTCAGCCCCCAGGCATTCTCGACCCGCTTGATCACCTCCGGGTTGAGGGGCTCGCCGGCGCTGACCAGGCTGCGCAGGCGGGTGCGGTACGCGCCCAGCTCTTCCTGGATCAGCAGCCGCCATACGGTGGGCGGCGCGCACAGGGACGTGACGCCCTTGTCGGCGATGACGCGCAGGGTATCGGGCGCGCTGAAGCGCGCCTGGCGGCAGACGAAGATGGTGCAGCCGGCATCCCAGGGCGCGAAGAAGCTGCTCCAGGCATGCTTGGCCCAGCCCGGTGAGCTGATGTTGAAGTGCACGTCGTCGGGTTGCAGCCCGATCCAGTACATGGTCGACAGGCTGCCGACCGGGTAGGTCTGGTGCGAGTGCAGCACCAGCTTGGGCCGGGATGTGGTACCGGAAGTGAAGTAGAGCAGCATGGGATCGTCCGCGCGGGTGGGACCGTCCGGCTCGAACTCCGCGGACGCGGCGTACGCCTCGTCGAATGCGTGCCAGCCGTCGGCCGTCTCCCCGACGGCGATCCGGGTGAGCCCGTCCGCGAGACCGGCGAACGTGCCGGCGTGCTCGCCGCCGACCACGAGATGGCGGACCTCGCCGCGCTGCAGCCGGTCCTCGAGGTCCTTGCGCGAGAGCAGCGTGGTCGCCGGGATGATGACCGCTCCCAGCTTGATCAGGGCGAGCATGGTCTCCCACAGCGGCACGACGTTCTCCAGCATCACCAGGACGCTGTCGCCGCGGCGCACGCCCAGCTCGCGCAGGTGGTTGGCGACCCGGTTCGAGCGCTCGCGCATCTCGCCGTAGGTGAGGCGCTCTTCGGCGCCGTACTCGTCCACCAGCCAGAGCGCGAGCCGGTCCTGGTCCCGCGCGATCCGGTCGAAGTAGTCCAGGGCCCAGTTGAAGGTCTCCAGGTGCGGCCAGCGGAAATCCTCCCACGCGCGCGCATAGTCCTCGCGATGCCGGATGAGGAAATCGCGCGCCTCGATCAGCTTCGATGCATCGTCCATGGGATTCTCCTCGCGCTTGCGATTGACCGGAACGACTGGTGCCCGGGGCGCGCCGGGCGGGTGCTACGCGTGACGCTGCCACGGACCGGTCGCGGGGGCCGATGCCGCCTCCAGTCTGCTACCGCCGGGGATCGGCGGCAAGGCGCGGGGGGCGGGGAAGGCGTCCATTCCGACAGCTCATTCAATTCATCTGCTTCCGGAATGGAACCCGTTGCCGCAATCATGCGTTGACGAACGGGAAGGGTTCGTTGTCATATTATACGCGGGCCGGCCGTGCCGGAACGCCGGTGGCGCCTGTCCCCCGCTACGGATACAGCCACACAGCGTGTTTGGAAAATAACCAGAACACGGAAAAGAGGACGGCGGTAAGCGAGGTCACACCGCGGTCGTCCGAACGCCATTTACTGGAGGAGGGTCCTCATGCGCATAGCCAAGATAGCTGTGCTGACCGGAGCGTTCGCGCTCGGTCTGACCGCGTCGGCATCCTACGCCGGCGTGTCGGCCAAGGAGGCGGCCCAGCTGGGCAAGAATCTCACCCCGGTCGGCGCCCAGAAAGCCGGCAGCAAGGACGGCAAGATCCCGGAATGGACCGGGGGCCTGCCCCTCGACCCGAAGGGCGTATCGGGGCTGCCGCACATTTCCAGCCCGGATCGGAACAAGGATCTCAACGGCTGGCTGGTCAAGTTCTACAAGGAATACGGCGGCAAGTCCCTGCCGAATCCCTACGCGGGCGAGAAGCCCGAGTTCACCATCACCGCGCAGAACTGGAAACAGTACAAGGACAAGCTTCCGAACGGTCTGCAGGCGATGTTCCAGCATTACCCGGACTTCAAGATGCACGTCTACAAGACCCACCGCGGGGTCGCCTTCCCGCAGAAGGTCTACGACTGGACCCGGAAGAACGCGGAGAACGCGGTCCTCAAGGGTCAGAACGGCGTGCACGGCGCGGCGGTGGGCTTCCCGTACCCGATCCCGTCCGGACCGCACAAGGCCAACGAGGTGATCTGGAATCACGCGCTGGCCTGGCACGTGCCCAACACGGCGGTCGAGAACCAGGCGCACGCGATCGTCTCCCAGGACGGCAGCTACTACCTGGTCGGCAACACCCGCTGGATCAAGTTCTTCTACAGCCGCTTCGGCATGACGCCCAAGGAGCTGGAGAACAAGTACAACGACATGTACGTGTACTTCCTGCAGCAGGTGACCTCGCCGGCGCGCCTGGCGGGCGAGGTGCTGCTGGTGTGGGAGCCGGTCAACCAGGAGAAGCACCCGCGCAGCGCCTGGATCTACAACCCGGGCCAGCGCCGCGTGCGGCGGGCGCCGAACGTGGAGTTCGACAACACCACCGGCACCCACTCCGACGGCCTGTCAACGGACGACAACTTCAACATGTGGAACGGCTCCCAGGAGCAGTACAACTGGAAGCTGCTCGGCAAGAAGGAGATGTACGTCCCGTACGACGACTTCAAGCTGGGCAAGAGCGGCCGCCCGTACAGCGACATCATCAAGGCGCACCACCTGAACCAGGACCTGGTCCGCTACGAGCTGCACCGGGTGTGGGTGGTGCAGGCCACGCTGAAGAAGGGCATCCGCAATATCTACAGCAAGCGGGTGTTCTACGTCGACGAGGACAGCTGGAACATCCTCGAGGGCGACCTGTACGACGACCGCGGCAACCTGTGGCGCGTGGAGCAGGGCTACCTGATCCCCGTCTACATCGTGCCGACGGCCGCCTACTCGATGGAGACCATCAACGACCTGTCGTCCGGCCGTTACGAGGCCATGGGGCTGACGCAGAACAAGCCGCAGACCCAGACCATCGCCGCGGCCACGCCGGACTCGAAGTACACGCCGGCCAACCTGCGTCGCGTCGGGATCCGCTGAGCCGGCGCGCGCACTGTCGGGCCGGGCGGGTCACCCCGCCCGGCCTTTTTCGTCTCCCCGCCGGCGCGGACTAGAGCCAGCCCTTGCGCTTGAAATACCAGTAGGGCGCGATGCCGCTCAGGATCATCAGCACGACCGCGAAAGGATAGCCCCAGGGCCAGGTGAGCTCGGGCATGTAGTGGAAGTTCATGCCGTAGATGCTGGCCACCAGCGTCGGCGGCAGGAACACCACCGCGGCGATGGAGAAGATCTTGATGATCTGGTTCTGCTCGATGTTGACCAGTCCCATCAGGCCGTCCATGAGGAAGTTGATCTTGTCGAACAGGAACGCGGTGTGGGGCAGCAGCGACTCGATGTCGCGCAGCATGTCCCGTGCCAGCGAGCGGTGATCCTTGCCCAGGCTCTCGCTGCGCAGGATGAAGGACAGGGCCCGCTGGGTGTCCATCAGGCTCAGCCGGGCCTTGCCGTTGAGATCCTCGTGCTCGGCCAGACGTGCCAGCGCTCCGGGGATGTCGCTGTTGGTCTCGCGCGCCAGGATGGCGCTGCTGGCAGTCTCCAGGGCCTGGTAGACCTCCTCAAGGATGTCCGCCAGGCGGTCGGTCTTGGCAGCGAACAGGGACAGCAGGATCGAGACTGCGTCGTAGAGCATGCCGGGCTGGCGCCGCGCCTGCAGCCGCAGCATCCGGAAGGTGGCCAGCTCCTGGTCGCGCAGGGTGAAGAGGCGGCCGCCGTTGAGCGTGAACGCCACCGTCACGTTGACCGGGGTGTCCTCGAAGTCGTGCAGGAAATAGGAGTGGATGTGGAGGCCGTCGGCGTCCTTGAAGAAGCGCGACGTCGCCTCGATCTCCTCGACTTCCTCCGGCGTCGGCAGGGCCTGGTCGAATGCCTCCCGGACCCGCACGCGTTCCGCCGCCGACGGGTTCACGAGGTCCACCCACACGACGTCGGAGGGCAGGGGCTCGTCCTCCTGCAGCGGCGTCTGGACGAGGCGCTTGTCCTGGAACGTCAGGGCGGTCAGCATGGCGTGTCCCCGGGGCGGTGTCGATTTGGTGGCTGTGTACCGCGCGGCCCGGCGCGTCGCGGGCGGGCCGGGCTGCCGGGCATTATCGACGCTGGCCGTTCGCGGTACAAACACCAGGCGGCCCGCACGGACGGGATTCCTAGAGGCGCAGCACCAGGACCAGGTAGAGCACGTAAAGGGCAGCGTTCAGCAGCAGGTGCCACACGCGCAGCCCGCCCGTGGCGAGTGCCAGCCGCACCCAGGCGGCTGCCGCGAGAGTCACCGCGGTGCCGACAACCATGTCGGGGCGCAGGGTCCAGGGGGTGAGAGTGATCCCCAGCGCCGGCAACAGGGTGCCCTGGAAGACCATCGCACCTGTGATGTTGCCGAAGGACAGGGTATCCTTGCCGCCTCGTATCCATATGATGCTGTTCAGCTTTTCCGGAAGCTCGGTGGCCACCGGGACCAGCAGGAGGGAGAGCAGCAGGGGTGATGCGCCCAGGCGCGCGGACACCTGGTGGACCGCCTCGATGAACCCGCGGGCACCCGCCACGAGGAGCAGCACCGCGCCCGCCAGCTGCGCACAGGTCGTGACCCAGCCCGCGGGCAGGCGCAGGCGGGCCAAAAACAGCGGCGCGCGGACGCGGGTTCCGTGTCCCTCGTCCACCAGCGCCGTCGAGGCGCGCAGGGTCAGCAGCAGGTAGATGAAATACAGTGTCACCAGTATCGCGGAGACCGCGACCCGGATGGTGATCGCCCGGTGGGGCACGAACAGCATGGCGGTCGCCAGCACGAACGCCACCAGGAACACGTCGAGATCCCGGGCCAGTCCCGAGCGCTCCGGCCGGAACCGCCCGCGCAGTCCGCGCCGGCGCACCGATACCAGCGCCAGCAGCGAGAGGGAGAGCGTGGACAGCATCAGCGGGGCGCCCAGGATCGCACCCACGCCGATCTCCTCGTTGACTGCCCGGTCGGGCGTCCCCGCGGCGAGCGCCAGGAGCGGGATGAGCGTCTCGGGCAGGGCCGTGCCCACCGCCGCGAAGATCGAACCGGTGACCCCTTCGGAGATGCCCAGGCGGGCACCGAGGTGTTCCAGGGCATTGGTGAACAGCTCGGACGCCGCGACGATCACCAGCAGCGTCAGCACGATCTGCACGATCAGCATGCGGTCATCCCTTTACCCGCTGCGTACCGGGCCGGGTGCGGCGCTCGCGCGCATCCGCTTCGGTTTCACCGGGGTGACGAGCACGGAGGAGCCCGGCCGGACATGTACCCGAGCATAATGCAAGTGACCCCTGGCGGGATATTGCTCCGCCTGCGTGCCGCAATCGCCGCGCTGGCGCTGCTGGCGCTCGCCGGCGTCGCACGGGCCGCGGCCGTGCCGGTGCCGCCGCACCTGTCGGCACGGTCCTGGCTGGTGCAGGATCTCCGCACGGGGCGGGTCATCGCCCGTTCCCGCGCCGGCCGCGAGATGGAGCCCGGCAGCCTGGCCAAGCTGATGACGCTGTACGTGGTGCTGCGCCACGTCCGGTCCGGGACGCTGGGGCTGCACAGCCGCGTGCGGATCAGTCGCGAGGTCTGGCGCATGCACGGCTCGCAGATGTTCCTGAAGGCGGGCAGCCGGGTGCCCGTGATCCAGCTCATCCGCGGCATGATCGTGGATGGCGCCAACGACGCCGCAGTGGCACTGGCCGACGGCGTGTCCGGCTCGCAGCAGGCCTTCGTGGACCGGATGAACCGGCAGGCGCGGGTGCTGGGGATGGGCCACACCCACTACGTGAATGCCTCCGGCTTGCCGGCGGCCGGCATGCGCACGACCGCGTCGGACACGGCCGTGCTGGCCCGCGCGCTGATCCGGCGCTTTCCGAAGTTCTACCATTTCTTCGGTCGGCGCAGCTTCCGTTTCGACGACATCACCCAGCACAACCGCAACCGCCTTCTCTGGCGGGACCACCACGTGGACGGCCTGATCACGGGCGATGACGGTCCCGGCCGCTATCACCTGGTCGCGTCGTCCCGTCGCGACGGCGAGCGCATGATCGCGGTAGTGCTGGGGACGCCCCGTGCCGGGGACCGTTTCGACGATGCCCGGTCGCTGCTGCACTACGCGTTCCACTACTACCGCACGCGCCGCCTGTACCGTCCGGGCAAGCCCGTCGCGCGCAAGAAGGTGTGGGAAGGGGCCGGCCGCAGCGTGGCCGTGGCCGTGCCGCGGCCGGTGTGGGTGACCTATCCGCGCGGCGACTACCGGCAGCTGCGCGTGGCGCTGAAGCTTCCGCGCGACGTGATCGCGCCGGTCGACAAGGGAGAGAGGCTGGGAAAGCTGAGCGTAAGCCTTGATAATGACACCCTCGCCCGCGTGCCTGTGGTGGCGGCGGGGAGGGTTCCGGAGGGTGACCTCTGGCGGCGGTGGCACGACGCCGCCTGGCTCGCGGTTACCCGACACCTGAGGGAGTGGTTTCCCAAGCTGACCCGCGCCATCGCGTCCAACTGACCACGGAGCAAAGAACCCGGGGACACCGCCCCCGACGGGCGCCGTCCGGTGCCGATCCAGCGATCATGAGACTTTCCAGCGTGACAGGCCGGCTGTTCCGATTCGTCGCCACCGCCTCGGTGAGCGGGCTGCTCCTGGGTGCCCTGCTGTTCCTGGGCGCCTATGCGTACTTCGCGCCGCAGCTGCCGAGCATCGCCTCGCTCAAGGACCCGAAGCTGACGGTGCCCCTGAAGATCTACACGGCCGATCACAAGCTGATCGGGGAATTCGGGCCGAACCGGCGCTCGCCGGTCCGCTACAAGGACTTTCCCCCGCGGCTCATTCACGCCTTTCTCGCCGCGGAAGACGCCAATTTCTTCCATCACCCGGGCGTCAGCGTGAAAGGCCTGGTGCGGGCGGCGGTGAACCTCGCCCTGACCGGGCGCAAGACCCAGGGCGGCAGCACCATCACGATGCAGGTCGCGCGCAACTACTTCCTCTCGGATCGCAAGACCTTTACGCGCAAGTTCAGGGAGATCCTGCTGGCGCTGCGGATCGACCGCCGCTACAGCAAGCAGAAGATCCTCGAGCTGTACCTGAACAAGATCTACTTCGGCGAGGGCGCGTACGGCATCTCCGCCGCAGCGCAGACCTACTACGGCGAGACCCTGGACCAGCTCACACTCTCGCAGACCGCGATGCTGGCCGGATTGCCGCAGGCACCCTCCGCGGCCAACCCGCTGTCCGACGGGCAGGCGGCGCTGGCGCGGCGCAATTACGTACTCGGCCGCATGCGGGACCTCGGGTACATCGAGCCGAACACCTACCGCAAGGCGGTCTCCGAGCCGCTGTCCGCCAAGCTGCACCGGGAGCAGATCCCGGTCACGGCCGGCTACGTGGCCGACTACGCGCGCGAGCACATGCTGCAGAAGTATGGCAAGAAGGCTTACACCAGCGGCTACCGGGTGATCACGACGCTGGATTCGCGGAACCAGCAGGACGCGGTGCAGGCGCTGCGCTCCGACCTGCTGGCCTACGACCGGCGCCACGGGTACCGCGGCCCCGAGGCGACGGTGCCGCTGCCGTCCTCCGGAGGACAGCTGCCCGTGCACAGGATCCGCCAGGCACTGAACCAGCACCCGCCGTTCGGCGGGCTGATCGCCGGCGTGGTCGTGGAGGTCAAAGACAAGAGCGCCAGCGTCTACACCCTGGATCAGGGCACCGTGCAGGTGGACTGGGACGGGCTGAGCTGGGCCCGGCCGTACAAGGGTCCCAATGCCCGCGGGCCGGCCCCGAAGGCGGCCTCCGACGTCGTGTCCCGCGGCGACATCGTGCGACTCGCCCCGCAGTCGGGTTCCGGGGGCTGGATGCTGGCCGAGATCCCGAAAGCGCAGGGCGCGCTGGTGGCGCTCGATCCGCGCACGGGAGCGACCCGGGCGCTGGTCGGGGGCTTCGATTTCCACCAGAGCAAGTACGATCGCGTGCTGATGGCGCATCGTCAGCCCGGCTCGTCGTTCAAGCCGTACATCTATTCCGCGGCGCTGCACTCGGGCATGACCCAGGCCACGGTGGTGAACAACGCTCCCGTGGTGGTGCCGGGCGGCTTCGACGCCACCTGGCGCCCCCAGAACTACGAGCGCAACTTCTCGGGACCGACGCCGCTGCGCCAGGGGCTGTTCCATTCCCTGAACCTGGTCACCATCCGGGTGTTGCAGCGCATCGGGCTGGAGAACGCGCGCAAGTACGTGAGCCGGTTCGGCTTCCCGGAGAAGCAGCTGCCCGACAACCTGACCCTCGCGCTCGGCAGCGCTGCCGTGACGCCGTTGCAGATGGCACGAGGTTACTCGGTGTTCGCCAACGGCGGGTTCCTGGTCAAGCCGCACCTGATCCGCAAGATCGTCGGGCCCGATGGCAAGACGCTGTACCAGGCGAAGCCGGCCAGCGCCTGTCCGTCCGGCGGGACCGGCGACGGGGCGACGGGCTGCGCACCGCGCGTGATCAGCGCCCGGAACGCCTACATCATGACCGAGATGATGCACGGGGTGATCGAGCACGGCACCGGGCGGGCTGCCCGCAAGCTGGGACGCGGCGACCTGGCGGGCAAGACCGGCACCACCAACGAGCAGAAGGATGCCTGGTTCGACGGCTTCAACCGGCATCTGGTCGCGATCTGCTGGGTGGGATTCGATCAGCCGGCGACCCTGGGCCACTACGAAACCGGCGCGCGCGCCGCGTTGCCGATGTGGATCGACTTCATGGGCGCCGCGCTCAAGGGTACGCCGGAAAGCCCGCCCCTGGAGCCCTCGGGGCTGGTCACCGCGCGCGTGGATCCGGCCACCGGCAAGCGTGTCCACCGGGCCACCGGGAACAGCGTATTCGAGACCTTCCGGGCGGACCATCTGCCGCCTTTCGAGAGCCACGACAACTACGCGGGGGCCTCCGCCGGAGGCTCGGGCTCGGGCTCCGGTGCCGGCAGTTCCGGCTCTTCGGGGAACCTCGAGCGGTCCCTGTACTGACGGAAATGAGCCCGTCAGCTCCGGGGTCGGGCACGTTCGTACTGCACCGGCCAGCCGACATCGGCGCCCAGCCCGGCGGCGGCACGCAGCGGCCAGTAGGGATTGCGCAGCATCTCGCGCGCCAGCAGCACCGCGTCGGCCTGGCCGCTGCGCAGCACGTGCTCGGCCTGGACGGGCTCGGTGATCATCCCGACGGCCCCGCTCGGCACCCGGGCGCGGGTCCGTACCGCCTGCGCGAACGGTGCCTGGAAGCCCGGCCCGGCCGGGATGCGTGCATCCGGGACCAGGCCGCCGCTGGAGCAGTCCACCAGGTCCACGCCCGCCTCCCGCAGTCGCCCGGCCAGCCGGACCGATTGCTCCAGGTCCCAGCCGCCCTCGACCCAGTCGGTGGCGGAGATGCGCACCAGCAGGGGCAGCTCCCCGGGCCACGCCTCGCGCACGGCCGCGGCCACCCGCAACGGCAGGCGCGCGCGGTTGTCGAAGCTGCCGCCGTACTCGTCATCGCGCCGGTTGCTCAGCGGGGAGAGGAACTCGTGCAGCAGGTAGCCGTGCGCCATGTGCAGCTCGATCACGCGGAAGCCCGCTTCCAGGCTGCGCCGGGTGGCGGCCACGAAGGCCTCGACCAGCCGCTCCATCGCTTCCGCCGCCAGCGCGTGCGGCTGCGGGTGACCTTCGCTGAAAGGGACCGCGCTCGGCGCGACCGGCTGCCAGCCCCGGCGGTCCCGGTCGAGCGGTCCGCCGCCGTTCCACGGGGCGTCGGTCGAGGCCTTGCGGCCCGCGTGCGCGAGCTGGATCCCGGGCACCGCCCCCTGCTCGCTGACGAACGCCGTGATGCCCCGGAACGCCGCGGCATGCTCGTCCGACCAGATCCCCGAGTCGTCGGGCGAGATCCGGCCTTCCGGGGTCACCGCCGTCGCCTCGACCATGACCATGCCCGCGCCGCCGACCGCGCGGCTGCCGAGGTGGACCAGGTGCCAGTCCGTGGGCAGGCCGTCGCGGCTGGAGTACTGGCACATCGGGGAGACGAACACGCGGTTGCGGAAGGTGACCTCGCGCAGCGAAAGCGGGGAGAACAGAAGGCTTTCCAATGGACGCACCTCGGCACCGGGTCGGGACAGCGACGGGGACCGGAGCTGCGGCTCCGGCCCCCGTTTCAGACTACTGCCGGAGGACGCGACCGGCAATCGCGCCCGGCGCGCCGGATCGCCGCGGATCAGTCCGATGCCCGGTGCTTCTTCTCCCAGGCCCCCAGGGTGCCCGGCGCGCCCAGCGTGTGCCCGTCCAGCTTGCGGCCGTAGTAGTCGTACTTGCGGTGCTTGTGGAACCGCTTCGCCGTGGCCGCCAGGTCGCCGTTGAAGCGCGGATCCTGCGGCCGGGGCTGGCTGGCGATCCAGGCCGCGACGTCCCAGGCCTGCTGATCGCTCAGCGAGCCGCCGTCGCTGAACGGCATGTTGTGCTTGATGAACGCGGCGGCGGTGTTGACGCGGTGCATGCCTGCGCCCCAGTTGAACGATTGCGGGCCCCAGAGCGCCGGGAACACGCGCGCCCCGTTCACCACCCGTCCCTGGCCGTGGTCGCCGTGGCAGACCGCGCAGTGGGACGCGTAGACCTTGCGGCCGCGGTCACGGTCGAAGCCCGCCGCGGGCTCGGTCACCTTTGGATAGCCTGACGCCTTCGGCTTGATGCCGATGGGCATCCCGGTGGCGAGCCAGTGCATGTAGCTCGACAGGGCGACCAGCACCCGCCCGTCCGGGGGCGGGGCCTTGCCGTTCTCGCTGTAGCGGAAGCAGCCCTGGATGCGCATCTGGAGGGTGTTGACCCGGTCGTTCTTGCCGCGGTACTTGGGATACATCGGCACCGCCGCCCACATGGGCGAGGACGTCGCGGTGCGTCCCCGGCCGGTGTGGCAGTTGCGGCAGCTCAGGCTGTTCCCGACGTACTTGCCGGCATAGCGGGGCGTGTCCATGAAGATCTTCTCGCCCAGCTGCACCATCCGGCCGTACTTCCCGGCGGTCGGCATGGTCGGTTCGGGCGGCGGGGTGAAGCTGTCCGGCGATTGCGGCTTCGGCTTCCAGGAGGTCTTGCCCCCGCGGGGGATCTCCACCGACTGGCCCGGACGCAGGCCGGCGATGTACATCGACGCATCGTGCATCTCCTTCGCCGACAGGCGGTGCGCGATCCGCCCCATCAGGTCCAGCGGCCCGCCGGGGCGGCTGCCGTCGGCGAACGCCTGCAGCTGCTTTTCCAGGTAGTCCTGCCACTGCCCCGCCAGGGGCGGTATGTCCGGGCCGCCGCCACGCAGGCCGGGGCCGTGACAGTCCTGGCACGCGGGAACGTCGCGCGCGGGATCGCCGGCGGCCACCAGCTCCTGTCCGGCCCGGACCGCGGCCTTCGCCCCGCCGGGCGGCGCCGGCCAGGGCGCCTTGCGGCCGGCGAACCAGGCCGCCACGGCGCGGATGTCCGGGTCGCTGAGGCCGGAGGCGATCCCGTGCATGATGGCGTTGCTGCGCTGGCCGCTGCGGAACGCCTCGAGCTGCGCACGGATGTACGGAGCGGGCAGGCCCGCCAGGCGCGGGTAGGTGCCGTTGCCGCCGCCGTGACCGTTGGCCTGGTGGCAGCTGGCGCAGGGCGCGACCTTGCCGCCGATGCCCTGCGTGACGATGGTCTTGCCGCGCGGCTGCGCCGCGCCGGCCGGTGCCGCCGCCAGCATCGCCAGCAGCAACCCGGGAAGTATCGTCGGTGCGTGCCTGATCCCCATGGCGCTGTCCCCCTCGTTCCGCGCAGATCTCACTTGGGCGGCATGAACCCGTAGTGCCGGTAGATCGCCTGTCCCCTGGGCCCGGTCAGGAAGCCCATGAACGCCTCGGCCGCCTTGCGGTGCGGTGCCTTGCGCATGATCCCGGCCGTATACGTCACCACGTGGTTCTGCTTCGGCGGGATCTGCACCAGCGAGACGGGGTGATTCGCCATCCGGGCGTGGAAGTACGCCTCGGTGTACCAGACCGCGCCGGCGTCGCACTTGTGCTCCATGATGCGCATCGGGGTCTGGCGGTGATGAATGTGGGTCAGGAAGGTGCTGCCGTCGTCCACCTTCTTCTGGTAGATGCGGTTCACCAGCGCCTTTCCACCCGTGCTTCGCAGGGCCGGGATGATGGCGTGCGCCGCGATGCCCTCCCATTTCGGGTTGGGCATGCAGATGGGCAGCCCCGCCCGGGCCAGGTCGTGCCAGCCGGTGATGTGGTAGGGGTTGCCCAGGTAGGTCATGATCGCCAGGCGGTTGCGGGCGTAGTTGCGGGTCCCGGCGAACCAGTCGTGCTGTTTCTGCAGCGCGACCATGCGCCCGTGCCCGGCGGTGAAGATGTCCGGTTTCAGGGCGACGCGCATGTTGCCGATCACCAGCGCGCCCTGCTCGATCTGGCGTGCCAGGATCCCCGGCGGCAGGGTTTCGGCGAAGACCCGCTGGTACTCGGGGTGTGCCTTGCGGAAGGCCTCGAGCAGGCGGTTGACCAGCATGTACTGGTTGCCGGCGAAGAAGATCACCAGCTGCGGATCGTTGATGTCGCCGTGCAGGTCGGGCACGTTGTCCACGCCCGGCACGGTGGCATCGACGCCGCTGACCATGGGCGCGCTCCAGGGCGGCTGGACACCCTCGGCGCCGGCGTTGAGACTCAGGCACAGGGCGGCCGCGGCCGCCACGATCGGGAGCAGTCTTCGGGCGCTCATCGGTGCTGTCCTCTTGGGCAGGATCACCGGGCGCCGCGGGAGCGGCGCCCGGTGACAGTGGCCGTTATTGCTTGACGAACGCGTAGCCCTTGTTGCCGTAGATCACGGCGTCGGACAGCGCGGACAGCGTGACGATCACGTCCTTGTTCACCCAGGCGTGCTCGAAGTGGTTGTCGGCAAGCGCCTGGCCGCAGACCTCGACCTTGACGCCGGCCTTCTTCAGCTCGCTGATCATCTTGATGTTCGGGTTGTCCACGCCGAACTTCTTCTTGTACTCCGCATTGTTCAGCACCGCGGGCGTGGCCGGTCCGTGGGCCACCGCGACGAAGTGCAGGTGCTTGAGGGGCACCCCGGCGGAGGCGAATACGTTCACCGCGCGGGCGACGTGGTCGAAACCCGGGTTGGGCTTGGACGGATCGGAGGTCCCCTTGGTTACGTCGAAGAAGGCCTTGTAGACCTTGTGCTTGCTCGGCTGGACCGCGGCGTCGGGCAGCGGGTGCACGGGGCCGTATCCCTTGATCGCGGGATAGGTCCATCCGTTGCCGGCCGCGAAGGCCGTGCCCGACAGGCCGCAGGCGGCCAGCAGCGCGAGCGAAAGGCAGAACATTCGAGCGGTGCGAGTCATCTTGCGGTCTCCTCTGAGCTCGTTATGTCGGGGCGGTGGCCGCCCCTTGTGCGGTGCCCGCGCGACGGGCACTCCAGTGAAATGTAGTCCGGGAATGCTTATGTTCCAAATATATATAGAGTATGCTTACCATGTCTTATGACTAATTCATGACAGCGGATGAATCTCAAGCACCTCGCGGTCTTTCACGCGGTTGCCCGGGCGGGCAGCATCAGCGGGGCAGCGGAACGGCTGTTCGTCAGCCAGCCCGTGGTCTCCCGGCAGGTGCGCGAGCTCGAGGCGAGCCTCGGCCTGACCCTGCTCGAGCGGATGCCTCGCGGGGTGCAGCCCACCGAGGCGGGACGGCTGCTGGCGGATTACGCGGACCGGATGTTTGCGTTGCAGCACCAGGCCGAGGCCCTGCTCAAGGACCTCCGCGGCCTGCGCGCCGGGCGGTTGGTGCTGGGCGCGAGCATGACCATCGGCAACTACCTGCTGCCCCCGGTGCTCGCGGAATTCCGGCGGCGGCACCCGGACGTCGAAGTCAGCCTGGAGGTCGCCAACTCGGAGGTGATCCACCGGCGCGTGCTCGCGGACCAGGTGGACGTGGGGTTCACCGAAGGTCTCTCCGACGGCGGCGACCTTTCGGACGAGGTCTTCATGAGTGACGAGCTGGTGGTGATTGCCGCCCCCGATCACCCGCGCGCGGGCGGCCCGCCCGTGCCGCTGGCCGAGCTGTGCGGCGAGCCCTGCGTGATGCGCGAGCCCGGCTCGGGTACGCGTGCGGTATTCGAGGAGGCGCTGCGCGAGCGGCGGATCGAGTCGCCGCGGGTCATGTCGCTGGGCAGCCCGGAGGCGGTCAAGCGTGCGGTGATGGCAGGTGCCGGGTTGGCGGCGGTGTCGTATCTCACCGTGGGTGCGGAGCTGGCGGCCGGGCTGCTGGCGCGGCTCCCGGTGTCCGACCTGCAACTGACCCGGCCGCTGCACCGCATCCAGCTGCCGCGCCGGCAGCACGGGCCGGCGCTCGCCGCCTTCATGGAGCTGCTGACCGTCGCGGTGGGCCGCATGCGGGATTGAGTGCCCCGGGCGAGTATCCCCCCACCGCGCAAAATGCCGTAGGATGAAGGCGGCTCCGGTGCGGGCCGCGCCGGACGCTGTCGCAGGGGGGCAGCGGAAGCCCCGATCGCGGGGCTTCCCAGAACGAAAAGCGGGTCCGCCGCGTGGCACGGCGGCCGACGTCTTCCATGCCTGCCGCTGATCGAAACCCGGGCCGTGGCACGGTTCGGGCGGACCCGGCGCGCGCCGGGCCGCGAGGGGCACGCATTCGTCGGAGAGGGGGAACGACGCATGAACACTGCCGCACCGGAAGGCCGTCACTTCAGGAAGGAGCTCGGCTGGTTCACGCTGCTGGCGATGAGCCTGGGAACGGTGATCGGCTCGGGCTGGCTGCTGCTGCCGGGCGTCGTGGCGGCCCGGGCCGGCCCGTCCAGCATCTTCTCCTGGGTGATCGCCGGCGTGATCATGCTGATCGTGTGTCTCGTGTACGCCGAGCTGGGGGCCGCCTGGCCCGCGCCGGGCGCGGTGGCCCTTTACCCCCAGCTTTCCCACGGCAGCTTCGTCGGGCACATCGCGGGCTGGGCGGCGTTCGTTTCCTACGTGATCATTCCCCCCGCGGAGGCGGTGGCGGTGACCCGTTATGCCGCGGCCTACCTCCCGGCCCTGACCACCTCGTCGCAGCACCTGACGGCCCTGGGCATCGGCATGTCGATCGGCATCCTGGCGCTGCTCGGGCTGCTGAACTACGTCGGCGTGCGCTACCTGGGGATCTTCCAGAACTGGGTCACCAGCTTGAAGTACATCCCCATCGTGCTGTTCATCGGCGGGATCCTGTTCCTGGCGTTCCGGGGCGAGAACTTCTCCGCCTTCGGCGGTTTCGCCCCCTATGGCGCATCGGGGCTGTTCCTGGGCACGGCCGGCACGGTGTTCGCCTATGTCGGCTTCCGCCAGGCGCTGGATTTCGGCGCCGAGGCCCGCAATCCCGGGCGTGACCTGCCCCTGGCGCTGGTGGGGACGGTGCTGATCGCGATGTTCACCTACGTGCTGATCTCGATCGTGTTCGTCGGGGGTATCGACTGGCAGGGCCTGGGGCAGTACGGGGTGGAGCCCGGGCAGTGGCACACGCTCTCGAATCTTCCCGCCCCGCTGTACAATCTGCTGGTCGCCGGCGGACTGGGGTTCATCGCTTTCCTGATCTTCCTCGACGGCATCGTCTCGCCCAACGGGCCCAACGCCACCAACGTGGGATCGGTGCCCCGGGTGCTGTACACGATGGCCGAGCACCGCAGCATGCCGCGCGTGTTCATGCGCCTGAACCCCCGGCTGGGCACGCCGGGGTGGGGCCTGTTCCTGTGCTTCCTGGTGGAAGTGTTCTTCCTGCTGCTCACCACCGGCGGCTACGCCGAGCTGATCGCGGCGATCAACGTCGCGTTCATGGTGGCCTACGCCATGGGGCCGGTGTCCTGCGGCGGGCTGCGGATCATCGCGCCAGGGGTGCCGCGCCCGTACCGCCTGCCGGCGGCGGGGGTGCTGTCGCCGCTGGCGTTCGTGTTCGCCTCGCTGCTGCTGTTCTGGAGCAAGTGGCCGCTGACCGGGGAGACGCTCGCGGTTCTGTTCGTGGGCGTGCTGATCTACGTCGGCTACGGGGTTGCGGGCCGGGTCGAGATGCGCACCGTGCGCTACGGCTACTGGATTATCGTCTACCTGCTGGCGATGACGGCGCTGTCCTACCTCGGCGACAGGCACTTCGGCGGGCGCGGGGTGATCCCGTTCGGCTGGGACGTGCTCGCCGTCGCGGTGGTGTCGCTGGCGATCTATTACTGGGGCGTGCGCCAGTCGGTCCAGTTCGAGCGCGAGATCGGCACCCGGGCCCGGGCCGACGCCGAGCAGCGGCACGCCGAGGTGCGGGCCGCCGGGGAGGAATAGCCCTCCCGCCAAGGTCGACCTTGCACACCGGCGTCGGGCACGGCAATCTCTCCTTACACGATGCAGATGACCGTGCACCGGGGCGGGCTCGCGTCAGCCGCACCGGGAGCATGGCTGGAGGAGAGAGCCGTGAGCGAAACTTCCGGGATCAGCGTGGATCCGCTCACGCCCCGCATCGGGGCGGAGATTTCCGGCGTGGACCTGACCCGTCCCCTGAGCGACGCACAGGTCGACGGGATCCGCCGCGCCTGGCTGAAGCACCAGGTGGTCTTCTTCCGCGACCAGCCGATGGAGGTCGAGCAGCACGTCGCATTCGGCAAGCGCTTCGGCGAGCTGCATATCCATCCCGCCGCGCCCAAGCCGGTCGAGGGTCATCCCGAGATCCTGGTGGTGCACGCCGACGAGAAGTCCGCGTACGTCGCGGGCGGTGGCTGGCACAGCGACGTTTCCTGCGACGCGGAGCCGCCCATGGGCTCGATCCTGCATATCCACCGCGTGCCGGGGAGCGGTGGGGGAGACACCCTTTTCGCCAGCATGTACGCGGCCTACGAGGCCCTCTCCGATCGCATGCAGCACCTGCTCGAGGACCTGAGCGCGGTCCACTCGAGCGAGCACGTGTACAAGGGCCGGTACGGGCACTCCGACAAAAAGACCCTGCGTGACGGCGACTATCCGAGCGCGGAGCATCCCGTCGTCCGCGTCCATCCGGAGACCGGCCGCAAGGCGATCTACGTGAACTGGGGCTTCACCACCGGGATCGTCGGCATGAAGCCGGCGGAGAGCCGTGCCCTGCTGGACTTCCTGTTCCGGCACGTGACCCGGGAGGAGTTCCAGTGCCGCTTCCGCTGGCGGCCGGACTCCGTCGCCTTCTGGGACAACCGCTGCACGCAGCACCTGGCGATCTGGGACTACTACCCGGAGGTGCGGCACGGCTACCGCGTCACCCTGAAGGGGGACCGCCCGTTCGGCACCTCGACCGCCGACGCCGGCGCGGTACGGATGCGCCGCACGGCCTGAACCCGAGCGACGGGCCCGGCCCCGTGCCCCATCTGTCGCGCGTCGGGATCCTCAAGGGTTTCGACCGGCTCCTGCGCGAGCTCGGTGCGGACCCCGGTGCGCTGCTGCGGGCGCAGGGGGTCCCGGCCGAGCTGTTCACGGACGACGACAATCGCATCACCACGCGCAAGGGGGTCGAGCTGCTGGAGGCGGCGGCACGGGCCACCGGCTGCAATCACTTCGGCCTGCTGCTGGCCGAGCGCCAGGACGTCACGCACCTGGGCCTGATCGGGGTGTTCCTGCAGACCTCGACCACCCTGGCCAGCGCCATCCGCGACTTCATCGAGCATCAGCGCATCCACGTCCAGGGAGTCGAGTGCGGGCTGCGCGAGCACCCGGACCATGCCGCCTTCACGCTGGGGTTCGACGTCACCGGGCTGAGCGACCTGGCGTATCGTCAGTTCGTCGATCTCGGTCTCTACCAGGCGTTCGGGGTGATGCGCTTCCTGACCGGGGGACGTTTCGTGCCGCGCGCGGTCGAGGTGCACTATGCCGAGCCCTCCGACAGCGCCGTGTACCGGCGGGCCTACGGGGCCCCGGTCCGGTTCAACTGCCAGGGGGATTGCCTGGTGCTCACCCCCGCGGACCTGGCATTGCCGATGCGAAAGCGGGACGAGGCGATCCACGCGGCGCTGGAAAAGTTCATCGCGCTGCTGGAGGTGGACGCCGACGCCGAGCTGCTCACCCAGGTGCGCAAGATCATCCGCAAGCTGCTGCCCACCGGTCATTGCAGCATCGATCGGGTGGCGGGGTGGTTCGCCTGCGACAAGCGTACGCTCCAGCGGCACCTGCGGGTACGCGGCACCAGCTACCAGGCGCTGCTGGACGAGGTCCGCTTTACCCTGGCGCTGCAGTACCTCGAGGGCTCGCGCCTGCCGATGACCCAGCTCTCCCAGATGGCGGGCTTCTCCGATGCCAGCAACTTCACGCGGGCGTTCCGGCGCCGCTTCGGCGTGGCTCCGCGCACCTGGCGCAGCCGGTACGGCGTCCCGGGCGGACCGGCAGGCCGGCCCGGGCCCTGAGCGGTTGTCGCCAAATGACAGAAGATTGTCGCGATTTGACAGGTTGCAGGGGTGCGCTTGCCCTAATCTGATTCCGACGCGGGGCGTAGCCGGCGGGACCGGAACCCCCGTGAATCCGCGCGCGTCCGGAGGGCAGCCGGGGGACACCGGCGGGACCACGGACACCAGCCCGGTGACGGGGCCGGGGCGGACGCGGCGCGATTTCCGGATACCAGAGTGCGGTGAGGAGTACGAGCATGTCCGTTCGCGGCGACGCTATCGTCAATCCGGACACGGGAGAGCGCTTCCGTGACGGCAAGCGCTACCTGTGGCTGTTCAGCCTGATCTATCCCCTGCTGCCCAGCATCTTCATCGGCCTGGCCTGGTCGACCGGGGTGCTCGCGTGGCTGTGGGCGATGCCGTTCATCTACCTGGTCCTGGTGCCGGTGCTGGACACCGCGATGGGCGAGGACTTCACCAATCCGCCGGAGTGGGCGGTTCAGGGCCTGGAGCAGGACGGCTTCTACAAGTGGCTGGTGAACCTGACCGTCCCCTGCCAGTACGTCACCGTGGTGGTGGGCGCCTGGGCCGTGGCGGATGCCGGCTTCCCGTGGTGGGGCGTCCTCGGCATGCTGCTGTCGGTTTCCTACGCCTCCGGCATCGCGGTCAACACCGGCCACGAGCTGGGGCACAAGAAGACCCGGGTCGAGCGTTGGCTGGCCAAGTTCGTCCTGGCGGTGACCGCCTACGGGCACTTCTTCATCGAGCACAACAAGGGCCACCATCGGGACGTGGCGACGCCGGAGGATCCGGCCAGCTCCCGCATGGGCGAGAACTTCTGGAAGTTCGCCTACACGCGCGAGATTCCGGGCGCGGCCCGCCGGGCGTGGAACCTGGAGAAGGAGCGCCTGGCGCGCATGGGCAAGAGCCCCTTCAGCCTGCAGAACGAGGTGGTGCAGACGACCCTCATCACGGTGGTCCTCTACGGCGGGCTGACCTGGGCGTTCGGCTGGGTGGTGCTGCCGTTCCTGCTGGCCCAGGCACTGCTCGGCGGCTACATGAACCTGAGCCTGGCGAACTACGTCGAGCACTACGGCCTGCTGCGCCGGAAGCTGCCCAACGGGCGCTACGAGCGCTGCCGGCCCGAGCACTCGTGGAACACCAACCACATCATGTCCAACCTGCTCAGCTATCATCTGCAACGGCACTCGGACCACCACGCCCATCCCACGCGCCGCTACCAGGCCCTGCGGGATTTCGACGGCATCCCGCGCCTGCCGAGCGGCTACCCGACCATGTTCTCCCTGGCGCTGGTGCCGCCGCTGTGGCGGAAAGTCATGGACAGGCGTGTGCTCGAGCACTACGGCTACGATCTCAACCGCGTGAACGTGGATCCCGGCAAGCGGGACGAACTGTTCGCGCGCTATCACCGGCCACGGGCCGAACAGGGCGAGACGGCGCCGGCCTGATCCCGGACGACCGCAGCTCTCCCCCGGTATCAACGCGTCCTCGGCCCGCCTTCCGGCGGGCTTCTTTTTTCCGGTTCCGGTTCGGCGCGCGGACGGCAGGCCGGCAGGATGCCGTGTGTGACCCGGGTGTCCCGCTCAGCCGATCCGGCCGAGCGCCGGGAAAGCGGACAGCAGCCAGTAGGACAGGGCGGTCAGCTGGCCGCTCATGATCATGGCGCCGATGACCACCATGATGCCGCCCGCCACCATCTGCAGCCGCCGTCCCACCTCGCGCAGGCGCCGCAGGCGCTGCACCGCGGCGGTAGTGAACAGCGCCAGCAGCAGGAACGGTACGGCGAGCCCGGCCGCATACGCCGAGAGCAGCGGCACGCCGTGCCCGGAGGTGGCGCTGACCGTGAGGATGGCGCCGAGGACGGGCCCGATGCAGGGTGTCCAGCCCAGGGCGAAAGCCATGCCCAGCAGAAACGCGCCTACCGGATGCCCGCCCCGGATGCCGGGGTCGACACGGAAGTCCCGCTGCAGCCACTGCGGACGCACGATCCCCGCGATCAGCAGGCCGAACACGATGATCACGGCACCGCCGATCAGGTTGGTGGTGTACTGGTGGGCCCGCAGCAGGCCCCCGATCACGCCGGCGCCGGCGCCGAGCGAGACGAAGATGGTGGAAAAGCCGAGCACGAACGCCATCGTGATCACCAGCATGTGCGCACGGCTGCGCGCGCCTTCGTCGCCGGCGCTCTCCACGGACTGCCCCGCCACGTAGGACAGGTACCCCGGCGCCAGCGGCAGCACGCACGGCGAAAGAAAGGAGATCAGGCCTGCGAGAAAGGCGGTGGCGAGGCCGATGCCGGAAGCGCCCATGGGCGTCATTCTCCCGTGATGGAAGCTGGTGGTTGAAGCCGGGGAGAGGCGAGCCGCCGGACGTCTTCCATTGTATGCGCACTCGCGCGTGGACACCATGACACGGGCCCCGCCCGCGGCGGCACGGTACGCTTCGCGTCCTGCATGTTCCGGGCGGGAGGCTAGCGCACGACCATGCAGCTGCAGGGTGCCTTCTGGCACACCTCCCGGGAGACGCTGCCGAGCAGCATCCCCTGGAGGGGACCCAGTCCCCGGGACCCGACCACCACCAGGTCCGCGCCTTCGAAGCGTGCGTGGGCGAGGATGTCGGCGACGGGGTCGCCTTCGGTCAGGCGCACCGCGACACCAGCGACGCCGGCTCGCTCGGCTTCCTGTTGTGCGGCCTGGAGGATGCGTCCATCGATGGCTTCCAGCGTGCTGTCGGGGTTTTCCGCCTCGCCGAGTCCCGCCGCCGCGAGCCGTTCGATCAGGTCGTCGGTGTGCAGCGGCTCCTCCGGCTGGGGCTCAAGCAGCCGGTCCAGCGTCCTCACCCGGGCGATCTCTTCCGCCGGAGACTCGCGCAGCGCCGTGTGCAGGATGACCAGCCGCGCGTCGAAGCGCCGCGCCAGCTCACAGGCCTGCGTCACCGCGAGGTGGCCGTGATGCGACCCGTCGGTGGCCACCAGGATGTTGCTGATCATCGGATTGCCTCGCTGGGCTGCGGACCGGGATTCATTGAAGCATCCCGCGACCGCCCGCGGGACTGATCCAGGTCAGGCGATCGGGGATCCATCGTGGTGGAGCCGGCGCGCCCGCCGGGCGTGCCACTGGCGCGCCATTGCGGCTATCCCTTATTGAGCCCGCGGCACAGCCGGCCAATACTTGCTTGCTGACAGCGCGCGGGTGCCATCCGGACTGCCCGTGCGGCGAGCGACGACCGCCGGTCCACACCCGCGGACCCGGCCCAACAGAGCAGGAAACGATGAAGATCCGCTTGAGCGATGATCTCGGGCATGACGCCGACTTCGCGGCGACCGACAAGACCTTCCACGGCCGCCTGGTGCGCGGCCTGGAGGCGTGGACGACCGCCGGCCGTCCGGCCGCTTCGGCCCGCCTCTACGTCCAGGCCCCGGACGGGCGCTGGATCAGCCCCTGGTATCCCTACGCCGGCATGTCGGTGCCGGTGAACCGCTTCCTCTCCGAGGCGGCCGCGGGACGTCTCTATCGGCTGGCAACGCAGGCCGTGCGGGCGGCGGGCTTCTACCCCGTCGACGCCGCGGCCGCGGAGCAGGCGCCGCTCGCCTGAGGGTCACGCGAAAGAAAGCGCCGGGCATCGCTGCCCGGCGCTTCCGGTCCGTCAGAACGTATCCCGCCCGTCAGAACGAGTAGGAAACGCTCGCGTCGACGTAGTTGCGGTCACGCAGGTAGTTGCGGTGGCCCCAGAAGGCGTTGTAGCCGACCGAGACCTCCCAGGCGCTCTGGTAGTCGAAGATGAAGTGCAGGCTCGCCGCCTTGTTGCCGTCGACGAAGTTCGCCATCGGCCCGGGCGTCGTGCCGTTCACATCCTGGCTCCAGAACAGCGTCGGCTTGAACGCCCACTGCGAACCGAGCCAGGCCTCGTAGTCCAGTTGCACCAGGGCACGATAACCCCACGCGAAGCTGCCGGCGAAGTTGCTGTTGGGGGCGGCGACCGCGTTGGAGACGACATCGCCGTTCGCCTGGCTGGTGCTGCCGCCCTTGCCGTATTCCCCGGCGGCGGCGAACCGGACCTGGCTCTGGGGCGGAAGGTTCGGCACGTAATCGGCCCCGGCTTCGCCCAGGACGATGACCGAGTTGGCATTGAACCAGTTGCCGGTGCCGAACAGGTAGGTGCCGGTGAAGTCCGCCTGCCAGAAGTGCAGCCGCCGGTAGCCCTTGAGCACCGAGTTCGCGGGCAACTGGGCGTACGGCGTGACGTCCTGGTTGGTGATGAAGCTGCGCAGGTATCCGGCCGGATAGGGCAGGCCGCCTGCTGCGCAGGCCGCGTTGAGCGCCGGATCCGGACACGACAGCGGGGTGAGCTCCGCGTTGGTCATCGCCACGGTGTCGAGCTGCATCGGCTGGTCCGGCGTGTAGGAGACCTCGCCCGCGAGGGACATGTTGCCGACCAGGGTGTTGAAGCTGGCACCGAGGGTGTCGATCCCCTTCGGATAGCTCAGGTAGTAGAGTCCGGTCGGCGTCGTGCCGGTCGGGTTGGACGTGATGTAGTTGAAGATCGGCACGTTCATGTCGTTCCGCTCGGCGTAGAACGCGACCTCGGTCATGTTCGGGAAGATGTAGTCCAGCTTCAGACCGAACATGTTGTGGTTGTCGTTGGTCTTGTCCGTACCGTGGGGGACGACGGCACCGACGGCCGGATTGAGCGCCGTGGCGTCCTGGTACTGACCGCTGCCCAGGATCACGTACTGGCCGCCCGCACCGACCGGGTCCGCACCGGAGAAATAGCTGCCGGACGGATCCAGGTAGCTCTTCCTCCACTGCCACTGCCAATAGGCGGAGGCCGAGAAGCTGTTGGTGATGTCCATGCTCGCGTGGATCATGGGCACCGGCAGCAGGATGTCCTTGACCTTCGTTCCTGGCTGGTGGATCGCCGAAACGTCGACCGGGTTGTTGCGGTTCAGGCCGAAGGCCATGAAGGTGCTCTCGCCCCAGTTGACCACCTGGTTGCCGACACGCACGTTCAGGTAGTGGCCGCCCGGGTTCCAGGTGCCGTAGACGTACGCGTCCAGCAGCTGGCCGCGGTGACCGATCCGCCGTTCGGCGGAGTCGGGACGATAGGTCTGCCCGTAGGCGTACTCATCCGTGAGCGGTCGGTTGCGAAAATTCGTATTGACGAAGTCGTAGAAGTAGTAGCCCCGCACGAACATGCCGACGTTCTGGTATCGCAGGGACAGTGACTGTCCGACCTTCAGGATCTGCGAGATCCAGTGGTGGTTGGGATAGTTGAGATCGCCGTCGTCACTGTTGATCCCGAAGCTGCCCGGGCCGTAGGCGTATTGCTCCCAGAGCGCGGCGTTGGCACCGGTACCGCCGAGCGCCGGAGCGTAACCGGCATCCATGGCCGCAAAGTGGCCTGTCGGGTAAAGGTTGGACTTGCCGATCAGGCTGTCGGCCCGGGGCTCGGTTCGGTACGAAGCTCCAAGCGAAATGGTCGTATCGACGGACCCGGTCACCTGGCCGACGCTGAACTGGGCCGCCTGTGCGGCCGGAAGTGTGAACAGGGCGCCGGCCGCGGTCAGAGCCGATGCCAGCACGGCGGTTCGAACGGGATTTCCCTCGCGGGAAAATCGACTCATACCCATTGGTTCTCTCCCCTCCCCCAGGGTTAGGCTTCCCTGCCAGGTTTCGGGCGCATGACCTGGCTGACTTCCCTGTCAGCGCCTCGTTTTACCGGTTGTGGCTCGCCCGCCGGGGCGCACCCACCGGATCTTGTCGGCGACGGTGGCGGCCGTCGCCTCCGGCCCGGCCAGCCGGCGACCCGCCGATGCACAGACGCAGGAGGCTCGGCTCCTCGTCCGGGACGCATCCGGCGGGTCGGCTCCAGGTGCTGGCTGGCAGGCCTCCTTTCACGCACGCGGTGCCCGCGGCACCGGACAGTTCTGCTTTTATGACCCGGGCATTACGCCCGTTACCAATGGGTATGGAATCGGCTGTAGCGGATATCCGGACCCCGCGGGGTACTCTGCTCCCCTCGATCCGGCCGGTTCTCTCCGTGACCTCCGGTCCTTGTATTCGTTGTCGGTCCGCTCGCCCGGGAGCGCCCTCGCGCTCCCTGCTCCCCGAAGGGGCGGACCCTTCTGTTCATGCTCACTTGATCTAACATGTTTGCCGGCCCCGCGCAACACAAAATCGCCGCGCCGGCGAGTGCCCGCGGGCCTTACATGCCGCGGGCGGCGGTGCTCGACGACAGGGTGCGCCGCCGGCGATGCACGTAGAGTGCCGGTACGAGGTTGGTGCTGAGCAGGGCGCTCCACAGGATTCCTCCCAGGATCACCACGGCGAGCCCCTGCTCCGGCGCGGCGCCCTGGCCCCAGCCCAGCGCCGTCGGAAGCATCCCCAGGACCGCCGTCAGGGTGGTCAGCAGGATCGGCCGGAAGCGCACCCGCACAGCCTCGCGCGCCGCCTCTTCGGGGTCCATCCCCGCCGATTCGCTGCGCCGCACCCGGTACAGGAGCACGATCCCGTGATTCAGGCTCAGTCCGATCAGGGTCAGGAACGCCACCAGCCCGGTGGCGTTCAGGCCCACCCCGCTGACGGCCAGCGCGGCGGCACCCCCGGTGAACGCGAGGGGGATCTGCAGCAGGAGCAGCCCGGGTGCCAGCAGTCCGTCGAACGACAGCACCAGGATGGCGACCATCAGGACGCATGCGGCGATGGCGGCGACGCCGATGGCCACTGCCGCGTGCACCAGCCTCGGGTAGAGGCCGCCGATCGCGACCCGGTAGCCCGGGGGAAGCTGCAGTCCCGCGAGCACCGATCGCGCGCCGCGTACCGCGGCACCGAGAGAGCCGTTCGGGGTGGCCAGGATGTCCAGGGCGCGCGTGCCGTCGACATGGCGGATCTGGTTCGGGGCGCTGACCAGGTCCAGGTGCGCGAGCCGGCCCAGCGGTGTCCAGCCGTGTACCCGGATCGGCAGCCTGCGCAGCGCCGGCAGCGATTGCGCCGGGGCATCGGCCAGGCGCACGTACAGGTCCAGGGGAACGTTGCCGTGCGGTATGCGCGCCACGACGTCGCCGGCGAGCAACGGGCGCAACTGGTCGTAGAGCCCCGCCGGCGTGATGCCGTCGGCCGCCAGCGCGCCCGCTCGCGGCAGAACCTGAAGCTGGGTCACGGGATAGGCATCGTTGTTGAAGATCCCGGTCAGGGAGGGCAGCTTGCGCAGCCGCGACACGATCGCTTGCGAGAGGCTGCGCAGCTTGCCGATGCTGTTGCCGAAGACGCGCACGACGAAGGGCTGTGGCAGCCCCGACAGGCTCTCGCCGAGACGCTCGACGGTGGGGGTGTCGATCGATACCTGTACGCCCGTGGTGCGGCTCTCGCGCTTGAGCCGCCGGCCGATGCGGTCGAGGCTGTTCACACCGATTCCGGGGCGGAGCACGACCTGGATCTCCCCGGCATAGGCGGGCTCGGTGTACGCGGTCGAGGAGGCCGAGCCGATGCGGGCGAAGGTGTGGGCCACCGCGGGGTCGGCCCGGAGTCGCCGGGTCATGCGGGCCACCGTGGCCTCGGTCTGCGGCAGTGAGCTGCCGGGCGGCAGGGTGAAGCTCTCGAGCATCACGCCCTCGTTGGGCAACGGCAGGAAGTTGACCGGCACCAGCGCGAGACCGGCGAGGCTGGCCAGCAGCAGCGCGACGCAGAATGCCAGGCCCCAGCGCGGGTGCCGCAGTACCAGCTCGAACACGCGCTCGTTGGCCCGCTGCAGCCGCATCAGGGCGCGCCCGCCGGCAGTCGGACGGGCGCGCGGGCGTGCGCGAAGAAAGCCCAGCGCAAGCGGGATCAGGCTCAGCGAGATGAACAGCGAAGCGCTGATGGCCAGCGCCATCGCGAGCGCGAAGGGCAGGAAGAACAGGCCGGCCAGCCCGCCGACGAACAGCAGCGGAATGAACACGGACACGGTGGTGAGGCTTCCCGTGACATCGGGAGTCGCGATGTCGGCCAGCCCGCGGCGGACGCCCTGCCAGCGCCCGTCTCCCTGCTCCCAGCGGTGGTAGACGGCTTCCAGGACGATGATGGCATCGTCGGCGAGCAGGCCCACGGCGACGGTGAGCGCCCCCAGCGTCATCAGGTTCAGGGTCTGCCCGGCCGCGTACAGCCCCGCGATGGCCAGCAGCAGCGACAGCGGGATACTTAGCGCCAGCGTCCAGATGCCGCGCCCCGCGCCCAGGATCCAGAGCAGCACCAGCACAGCGAGCCCGGCCCCCACCAGCAGGTTGCGGCCGAGATCCGAGCCGATCAGGTGCACCAGGTGCCCCTGGCTGTAGGTGCGGACCCAGTGCACGCCGTGGGGAAGCTGTCCCCGGGTACTTCGGAGGGTCCGTTGCACTGCCCGGGTAACCGGCACGGTCGAGGCGCCCGGCTGCTTGAAGACGGTGATCGCGACGCTCGGCTCGCCGTCGAGGCGCACCGCGCTCTGGATCGGTACCGGCGAGCGGATCACGCGGGCCAGGTCATGCAGCGGGACGGGTCCGGAAGGCCCGGGAATCGCTATCTGCGCCAGGTCCCGGGCGTGGGTCGGCAGGTCGCGGGCCTCGATCGGCACGTGCTGGTGGCCCTGGTCGATGTGGCCGCCGGGACGCAGCAGGACGTGCTGCTTCAGGGCCGTGACGATCGCCGTCACCGGGACGCCGTAGGTATGCATGGCCGCGAGGTCCGGCTGCACCCACAAGGCCTCGTTGCCGGTTCCGTAAACCTCGACCCGCTGGACCCCCGGCAGCGCCCGCAGGGCCGGCTGGATGTCCGACCGCACCAGGCGCTGGACCTCCCCCGGATCGACACTGGCCGGGATATGCGCCGTGTAGTCGGCGACCTCGTTGATGGCGTTGCCCATGATTTCGGCGTACGGGTGCGCCGAGGGCGGCAGCTCGCCGCGGGCCCGGTCGATGGCGCTGTTGACGGCCTGCAGGTCCTGCTGCGGGTCGGTGCCCCGGGCGAACCGCACGTCGGTCTCGACCGTACCGTTGCCCATGGTCGAGCGGACGCTGTCGAGGTTCGGCAGGGTCATGATCTGCCCCTCGACGGGACGCGCGATCGAGGTCTCCAGCTCGCGCGCGGTGGCGCCGGGCTGATGGGTGACGATGCTGATCTGCGGGTAGTCGAAGCGCGGCAGCACTTCGACGGGTACGTGGACCAGCGCGTCGGCACCCCAGGCGACCAGGCCGCCATAGATCAGCAGCCAGAGCACGGGTCGCGTCAGCAGACGGCGGAATGCATCCATTCCGGGACCGGCTCAGTCGGGCGGGGCATAGTGGCGCGATACGGCGCGGTGGAAACGGAGGTCGGCATCGCGCACGACCACCTTGTCCCCGGGCGAGAGCCCCTTCTCGATCACCGTCTCGTCGCCGCGTGCCGAACCCGGCGTCACCTGCCGGCGCCGGTCGCCGCCGGCGGCATGCACCAGCACCCACCACTGGCCCTGGTCCAGCACCAGGGCCCGCGTCGGGATCATCACCGCCTTGCGGGCGGGGCCGGTGAGAACCACGGTGCCGGCTTCGCCGCTGTGCCAGGTGCCGGCTCCCGCGGCGGGTTCGAGGTCGACCGGGAGGCCGCCGTCCGCCCGCACGGCGGGCACGATGCCGACGACCCGGACGGCAATCGCCGCCGAGCCGTCCGCCGGAACGAAGTGTCCCCGCATGCCGCTGTGCACCGCTCCGGCGTTGCTGCCGTAGTACGTCGCCTGCAGCCAGAGGCCATGTGCCGGCAGCACGGTCAGTACGGTTTCGCCGCCGTCCACGCGCTCACCGTCGCCGGCGGAGAGCGAGCTCACGGTTCCCGCCGCGGGTGCCCGGAGAGTGGTTTCGCGGCGGACGGCACGGAGCTCGGCCCGGGCGGCGGCCAGGCCGCCCTTCGCCCTCGCCAGTGCGGCCCGGGCCCGGTAGACCGCCTGGCGGGTGCTCAGGTGCGAAGCGCGCTTCTGCCGCTCACTGGACAGCTCGTGCCGTGCCGCGCTCAGGGCCGCACGCGCGCTGCTCACGGCCGAGCGGCGCTGCGCGACCGCCGCCGTGACTGCCGGGCCGCGCAGATGGCCCAGCACCTGCCCCGCCTCGAGGTGCTGTCCGGGGCGGACGGCAAGGCCGGTCACCACCCCCGCGTGGCCGGCCCGCAGGCGCGTGAGCGAGACGGGCTGCACGCGCCCGTAGGCCGTGTAGTGTGGTCGCACCGTGCGGGCGGTGGCGGTCGCCAGCCCGGGGCTGCCGAAAGCTGCGCTGCATGCCAGCAGCAGCCCCAGCCCCGCGCATGTCCCTGCCCGCCGGGCGGCCCGTGGGCGCGGATGCCGGCGCATGGCGCAACTTTACCAGCCCGCGCCCGTGGGGATGTACCCGGAACATGACCATTTGGTCAGGTCTTGCTGCGGCGCTCCGCGACAAGCAGGCCGGTGCCGGCGCCGAGGGCGAATTCGCGTGGCCTGCCGAAGCCGGCGGTCTCCAGCCAGGCGTCGTACGGCGCCCCGGCGCCGCCTTGCGTTCCGCTGCGCTCCGGCGCGACCATCGCGATGCGGCCGCCGGGCCGCAGTGCCCGGTGCAGGCGCCGGAGGATACCGGCCGCCTGCTCCTTGCCGCCGATCTGCGCATCGCCGCCCAGGATCGCGAGATCGAAGCGCTCGTCGCCGAAGCAGATCCGGTGCACGTTGCCCGGCAGGTAGCAGTAGCGGCGTTCCAGCCCTTCGGCCCGGACGTGGCGCCGCGCCAGCTCGAGCGAGGAGAACCGGTCCTGGGCGGTGATGCGGGCGTGCGGCGCGGCGCGGGCGATCTCCATGCCCCAGGCGCTCGAACCGCAGGCCACGTCCAGGACTCTCAGGCACCGGTCCGGCGGAAGTCCCAGCGCCGCGGCGGCCCGGCGGGCGGGTTCGCGATGGCCGGTGCGGACCGGGTGCGCCCGTCCGCCGCGTGGATCGCCAGCCGGCCGGTCATGCGCCGCGCGCGCTGTGACCGTCGCCCCGGCGCCGACCGCATCGGCCAGCTGCTCCCGCAGCTGGCGTCCGCCGTCTGCGGCCGCGCCGCAGCCGAGTCCCGGGTGGTCCCTGCCCGCGAGGCAGCGCCAGGTCCTGCGCGTGAGCCGGTATTCCTGCCGGTCCACCCGTTCCAGCAGCTCGATGGATTCCAGGGCTTCCAGCAGCGCGCGAACCCCGTGTTCGTCGGAGCGGGTCGCCCGGGCGATCGCCGCTGCCGAGGTGTGACCGGCGGCGATGATCGTGAAGATGTCCAGTTGCACCGCTGTCGCCAGCGCGCGCTCGGGCGCGAGCGGGAAGCGCATCTCCTCCGGCGCGTGAGGGCCCCTGGCGGTCGCTTGTGTATTCATTGTCTGCCTCCATGGCGTGCATCGGGATGGCTGGTCTTCCCCGTCTCACACGCATGGACTCGGCGGGCGGTTCCATTCGATGTTACACGGATTGAGGCAACAAGATTCTTGAACATCTGTAAACGTGTAGTTTACTCTGCAGGGAGTCGATGCCGACCGCGGAACCGTCAGGCCGTCGTCGATCCGAACGGATGATCGGTGCCTTCACCGGGGGAGGTCAGGTATGACTGCGAAACGCGCCTTCTGGCGGACGCTCAATTTCCTGCTCGGGCTGTTCTTCGCGCTGGCCGTGGCCCAGGGAGTCGTGCGCGGGCTCGAGGCGCCCCTCGTGGTCGCCGCGGTGCTGGTGCTGCTGGCGCACGTGCTGGAGCTGCCGGCCGCGTTCCGCGCGGTCGCCGGCCGCGACCGCTCCGAGTGGGTCACCATGCTGATGACGCTGCTGTTCGGCTTTACCTGGTGGGTGCCGGTGCGGCGGGGGATATACTGACCCGGTCAGAGGCAATGCCTCGTCTCGGCGCTCCTGTCGGTTGCTCCCGCGCCTTGTCCTCATCCCGCACGCGCTCTCCGGGACGTGGCATTACCCCTGACCGGGTGAGTGCTGCCCCGCTCGGGGGCCGTCGGCCCTAGGCGACCCCGGCCGCCTGCGCACCGCCGGCCGGCCGACCGGGCGCGTCCCCGGTTTCCCCGGCAACCTGGTAGTACTCGTCCAGCCGCGCGTGGCGCATGCGCAACCAGTAGGTGGTGGTGCTGTAGGGCCAGTTGTTGGTGATCTTGCCGTCCTCGGTCTTGTACCAGCTCTGGCAGCTCGTGGCCCAGACCGTCTTGCCCAGGCTGGTCCGGGCTTCCTCCCGCCAGCGCTCCATCACCTCCGGCCGCAGCTCCAGGTACTTCAGGTCGCGTGCGCGGATGGCGCGGATGCACTGCAGCACGTATTCCACCTGGCGCTCGATCATGAAGATGATCGAATTGTGGCCGAGGTTGGTGTTCGGCCCGTAGAGCATGAAGAAGTTGGGAAAGCCGGGCAGGGTCACGCCCAGATAGGCCTCCGCGCCGCGGCCCCAGGCGTCCGCCAGGGATTTTCCTTCGCGCCCGTAGACGCGCATCGGGGCGAGGAACTCGGTGCTGCGAAACCCGGTGGCGAAGATGATCGTGTCCAGCTTCCGCTCGCTGCCGTCGCGCGTGAGGATGCCGTCGTCGGTGATGCGGTCGATCCGGTCCGTGACCACGTGCACGTTGTCGCGGTTCAGGGCCGGGTAGTAGTCGTCCGATATCAGGATGCGCTTGCATCCCAGCGGATAATCGGGCGTCAGCGCCGGGTACAGCGCCGGGTCCTCCACCTGCTTTCGCATGTGCCGAAGCGAGGCCCACTCGCTCAATCGCGCGACCAGGCTCCCGGGCCGGGCGAATGCCGGCCAGCGCATTTCCAGCTTGAGCCAGATGGACAGGCGCTGCAGCCAGGGCACGATGGGCAGGTGCTTGAACAGCCACTTCTCGAACCCGGTGTACGGCCGATCCTTGCGGGGCACGACCCAGTTCGCGCTCCGCTGGAAGATGCAGAGCTCGGCGACCTCGGGCGCAATCTCCGGAATGAACTGGATCGCGCTCGCGCCGTTGCCGATCACGCCCACGCGCTCGCCCCGGAGGTCGTGCTCGTGATTCCAGCGCGCGGAGTGGAAGCTGGTGCCGCGGAAGGCGGCACGGCCGGGGATTTCGGGGATGAAGGGCCGGTTCAGCTGTCCCGTGCCGTTGATCAGGATGCGCGCGCTGACGACCTCCCCGTCGGCGGTCTCGATTCGCCAGCGGCCGCTCGCCTCGTCGAAGCTGGCCTGGCGGACGTCCGTGTCGAAGCGGATGTGGTCGCGCACGCCGTACTTGTCGGCGCAGCGCTCGAGATAGTCCAGGATTTCCGGCTGCTGGGCGTACTGCCGGGACCACTCGGTATTCACCTCGAAGGAGAACGAGTAGAACATCGACGGCACGTCGCAGGCGGCTCCCGGATAGGTGTTGTCACGCCAGGTGCCGCCGACACCCCCGGACTTCTCCAGCACCACGAAGTCGTCGATGCCGGCCCGCCGCAGCTGGATTGCCGCACACAGTCCCGAGTTGCCCGCGCCGATGATGGCGACTTCGCATTCGCGGGTCGCCGGTTTGCTGCTCGCGTCTGCCACGATCCCCGTCCTCCCCCGGCGGCAGCCATTGCCGCCGGCTTCGAATGCCTGCGCATCTGCAACCTATTTGGATTTGCTTACGAGTTTATCAGCTTGCGCGGGGCCGGGACGAGCGGGACGATGCGCGGTCCGGACCCACAGCGACGGCAGGTTCCGCGGACAAAGCACCGGCTTGGCGGCCCGCAGCATGCGATAGCCGGCCGGGATGGCGAAGCCGAGGGCGTCGCGGCAGGGAGCCAGGCCCCGCGCGACCTCCCGCAAGAACGCCGCGCGCTCCGCGGGTGGCAGGCGCTCGTACCAGTGCCCGAGGTGCAGGGCCCGGAGGCAGCCACGGACGCTCGCCTCGAGCGCCGGGGAATAGCGCACCTTGAGGATCCGGTTGCGCACACGCAGCTCCCGGAACTCCAGATGCTCGAGGGTACGGCGCACGGATTCGGCGTCGTCCATTGGAAACGGGGCGCAGATGCCCGCCGCAACACTGGCGGCGCCGTAACGCTGGATGGCCCGGGCGAGGACATGGTGGAAGGGGCTGTGGCCGATTTCGCGCAACAGCGCGAAGGCGATGCGTCCGCCCGGCCGGAGTACCCGCCGGAGCTCGTCCAGTGTCGCGGGATCGGTCAGGGGCCGGCGCAGGGCCTGCTGGTAAAGGACCACGTCGAACGCCTCGTCCTCGAACGGCAGTGATCCGGGGTCGCCCTTCTGGAAGACGATCTCCGCGGTGGCGGCGTCGCTGGCGGCGATCTGCCTGCCGTAACCCAGCAGCGGCCCGCTGGGGTCCAGGGCCACGACGCGGCCGCGCCGACCGACGCGGCGCGCAGCGGCGCGGGCGACCACGCCGGTGCCGGAAGCGAGGTCCAGAACGCGGTCGCCGGGCATCACCCGGGCCGCGCGAAGCAGCTCCCGGCAGTCGGGCGAGGTGAAGGGGCTGGTGACGTGGTGCTCGAAGCATACGGCCCCGTCCAGGCCGTGTGCGGGGGGCATTTTCGTGGCGGCTGCCATACGGCGTACCTGCTCGTATCGAGACGTCGAGTTGACCGCCCGGCGAAGCCGCGGCGTGCGCGGGCCGCGATCTCCCGTGACGGTGACCGGCGGGGCGACCCCATGCCCCTGTCCGTCTCCTCTCGAACGAGTAAATCCAATGTATAAGCGATGCGCCGCGAACGCCAGCCCCCGGCGCAATGCGCGGATTTTCCCCGCGCAGGCGGAAAGCCCCGCGTGGTGCGGGGCTGACCGACGGCCCCCGGTTTTTGGCGGACGACGAGCGGCGCCCCGCGGCCGACCGGCGGTACCGGGATTGACCGCGGTGAGACCAGCCCGCATCTTGTATCCATCCCCGGTCCTGGCAGAGGAGAGAGCGGGCATGGACCTGTTACAGCGGCTTTCCGGGCTTGACCAGGAGATGCGCGACTGGCGCCATCACCTGCACGCGCATCCCGAGCTGGCGTTCAAGGAGCGGGCCACCGCGGACTTCGTCGCGGGGCGGCTGGAAGACTTCGGGCTGGAAGTCACCCGCGGGATCGCCGGTACGGGCCTGGTGGGGACGCTGCGTAATGGTGATGGCCCGGCGGTCGCGCTGCGCGCCGACCTCGACGCCCTGCCGCTGCAGGAAGCCAGCGGTGCGAAGTGGAGCTCGCGCAACGAGGGCTGCATGCACGCCTGCGGCCACGACGGGCACGCCACGATGCTGCTCGGGGCGGCGCGCTACCTGTCCCGGGAGCCCGGGTTCACCGGTGCCGTGCATTTCGTCTTCCAGCCGGCCGAGGAGAGCGGCGGCGGCGGCGACGCAATGGTGCGCGACGGGCTGTTCGAGCGTTTCCCGGTGCGGGGGGTCTACGGCCTGCACAATGCGCCGCCGCTGCCGCGGGGCTGCTTCGCGATCCGCCAGGGACCGATGATGGCCTCCGCCGACGACTTCCGCCTGCGTGTGCGCGGCCGCGGCTGCCACGCCGCCATGCCCGACCTGGGCCGCGACCCGGTGGTCGCGGCGGCCCACATCATTACCGCCCTGCAGACCCTGCCCAGCCGGATGGTGGCCGGCACCGACGCGCTGGTGGTGAGCGTCACCCGGATGCAGGGCGGGACGACCTGGAACATCATCCCGGAGGAGGTGGTGCTGGAGGGCACGGTGCGCACGCTCAGGCCGGAGATCCGCGAGAAGGCCCGCGAAGCGATCGGGCGCGTCGCCGGGGGCGTGGGCAGCGGACTGGGAGTGGAGGTCGAGCTGGAATACAACGAGCTGTTCCCGGTCCTGGTCAACCATCCCCGCGAGACGGAGATCGCCGCCGAGGCGGCCGCCGCGGTCGTGGGGGCGGACAACGTCCTGCGCGACGTCGCCCCGACCATGGGTACCGAGGACTTCGCCCACATGCTCAATGCCATGCCCGGCAGCTACATCGTGATGGGCACCGGCGAGGAGGGCGTGGATCCCGCGTCCCTGCACAGCCCGCACTACGACTTCAACGACGACGCACTGACGCTGGGGGTCGCTTACTGGGTGACGCTGGCGCGGAAGGTGCTAGGGTAGGTAGTTTTAAGTTCTTAAGTTCTTAAGTTCTTGGCTCCTCTGACATGGTTTGAGCCAATTTTCAGGTGAGCGCGTACAGGCCAAGGGGTGGTTCGGGCAGTGCGCTTTGGCGGATCTTGAGCTTGAAGTAGGTGGTATCGAGCAGGCCGCGGGCTCGCT